>Ga0153942_1000044_pt1 | contig 40870 bp, 60 predicted proteins | sample TSNJ026MetaG_FD_104731 | JGI IMG/M metagenome (GOLD analysis project Ga0153942, IMG submission 104731) | Attine ant fungus gardens microbial communities from New Jersey, USA - TSNJ026 MetaG | ecosystem: Host-associated > Fungi > Mycelium > Unclassified | place: USA: New Jersey, Brendan T. Byrne... | reverse complement strand
CTGAGGAGCGCAGACGCCTCGACCAGCAGGACCAGCATCCCACAAAGAAACACCGTCTTTCTCTCTCTCCACCCCGAAAAATGTCTCTTGACCTTGTCGTCAACCAACAGCAGTCGTCTCTCCTCGACACTCAGCCCCTCGTCCCCCACTACCGTCCACACCAGTGGCTCTGCCCTCACAACCTCTCTCCTTCCTCCCCCTCCCCTATCAGCCCCGTCTTCTCAAACATCCACAACCTCACCCTCCCCCCCCAGCTCCATCCGCCCCGTGTCCCCTACCCCGATGTAGCCCTCAAGCACGAGCCTGCAGAACAAGACCCAAACGGCAGTCATCCCCAGGCAAAAGCCCCCTCTGACGACGTCGCCGACCAGCTCTTGAGCCTTATAGACGACAGACCATCTCCTCGTCCCAAGGTCCCCCCAGAGTCCATGCCCTTGTCTCCTCCACCCCTCTCTGCCATCTCTCCCTCCGTCACTTCCCCTCCCATTTCTCCTCTCGCACCCGATCCTGCTTCCATGCCGCCGCCGACGCTGGCCTCTGCCCTTTTCCGCCCCAAAGATAAAGATGCAGACCCTCCCGTCAAACTCGAGCCTGCCCATGCCTCCTCTGCCAACAGCAAAAAGGACAAAGTAAGTCCTTCTTCATTCCTGCCCCTCCATCTCATCTTGCCTCAGGCAGTTGCCAAGACAAAAGATTCCACCACACACAAACAGCAGAAAACCAAGTCTACCAACAAGTCAAAGGCTATAGAGGGCTCCATTGTTACAAAACAGTCCAGAGCTTCTTCCGGAACAAAGAAATCTGCTGTTGCTAATCATTTTGCCGCCTCCCGCTCCCGCTCTACATCCCTCATGGCGAGTGGCTCTGTCGAGCCAGAACCAGAGCCAAAATATGAGGAAAAAGAAGACGAGTCTACTGATGACAAGCTCTATTGTGTTTGTGAAACAAAGTACGACGAGGACCGCTTCATGATTGCTTGTGATCGGTTCGTCTGTTTCACCACTGTCCCACTCTGCCCACCAATTCCACACTGATCCATAGTTGCGATGAGTGGTACCATACAACCTGCGTCAACATGCCCGAATCCGAAGTCGAGCTCGTCGATCAATTCTTTTGTCCACCCTGCATCCAACGTGAGCATGTCTGTCTGCTTCTCTTTGCATGCTCATGTGATCGTTCGTCAGAAAATCCCAACTTGAACCTCAAAACCACCTACAAACAACGCTGCCTCAATGGCCTCCGCCATCCAAACCCTGATTCATCAAAGGCTTGCCACAAACCTGCGCGTGGCGCCATCTCCAAATACTGCTCTGATGAATGTGGTGTCGAGTACATGCAGTCCCGTATCGATGCCTGGGCCAAGAAAGGGGGCCAGAAGGAAGAGCTGTGGGAGAGCGTCAAGAAGGCTGAAAAGCGGGAAGGCATGACCATTTGCGTCGACGAGAAGATCAAATCCGATTGGGAAGACAAGGTCAAAAAGCAATCAAGAACAGATCGAGAGACAGAGCGACTCGGGGAGTTGTTGGATCAGGTGGTGAAGATGCGCAAGGAGACTAGGGACAGCATGGAGATAATCGCCTGGCGTGAGCAGCTGTTACAGCTTGCGAGTGAACGAGCGGAGCAAATAGATCAGTGTGGTTGGGACCAACGGTTGTGCTTTGGGGAGAAGGAATGGCAAGCTTATGGAGCCGGTGTGCTGGAGAGCTACGATGTGAAAGACGAGAATGAGGACGAGGATGGAGAGTGGTGGTGCTCTGGACAGAAATCCTGTAAGCGCCATAATGGGTAAGTGTCTTGATCGTTGTTTTCTCCAGCTCAGCCTCATGTGGCGTGCAGCTGGCAGACACTCCGCTATAAGGATATATGCAAGGAACGAGAGAAGCAGGAGGAGCTATTAAACAACTTGACAATCCGTGAACGCCAGTTGCGCAAGCGCATAGAAGATCTTGATATAGATCCCAGTGGTCGCAAACCCAGCCTCACTTCTGCTCCTCTTAAATCGTCTAATACCAAGTTACGAAATGGTCACAGCAAATCAAAAGGATCGAATGACGCAATCAAGAAGGGCAAGAAACGCAAGGTTCCCGCATCGTAAGGAAACACGAAAAAGAAAGTAATTGTATTTTTATGACCCTGATTCCCTCTTTCTCCTGTCTCTTAATGCCTTTTCTGTTAGAATCTAATACACCCCGTCTCACTATGCTTGGAACCACACAAATGTTGTATTGTTTATGCCTGTAGCTACAGCGATATATGGACCCTTACGGTATTGATACGATAAGCTTGATTAAACAAAGAATACATGTTGGTCTCCTGGAATCTGCTTGGGCGTTGCAAGGTACCCTGATGGATAATTCTCTGGACCAAAAAAAAGGATACTAAAACAAGAAGGTTATGTTCCACCTTTCAATACCCATCACCTTCACCGCCTTCCTTGCAAAAGCCCTTTTTTTCATAGAGGATTCTAGCTGTTACCTCGTCTCGTTGCTTCTTTTGCTCAGCGTCTTGTTTCACGTAGGGTTCAAGCAGACGATAATCGATTGATCGAAGAGGGATTTCATCTTCTTTATCTAAGTCCTATCAATCCATCATCATGTTTGATTGGTAAAGAAACAAGAAGGAAAAAGAGGGTACGAAGTGTGAAGAGGAAGAAGAGAGCAAGATGAAAACGACGTACGATTTCACCCAGTAACACGACATTTTCCCCCCTGATGAGAAATAAACCGTGCCAATTTTCAGCGTAGCTGTTTCCGTGGTATATACGTTCCACTGTGTCTTCTAGAACGAGGTTGGCTGGAAAGTTCACCAGAGCGAGAACCGGGATAGATCTGATGAGAAAGAGAGAAAGAAGAGAAGAGATGGGCATACCGAATTGATCATACGATCTCAAAACACCATGTAGTTTTCGACCGTCTCGTAAAACGACAAGCATCTTCCCTGAGTCATTGGGATGCAAGAGTTGAGGTATGCAGATGTAAAGAGAATGTGTGTGTGGTAGACGAGTTGGCGTTGTGGGTGGACGGAAAGATGGATAGGGAAAGAGAGTAGCTCAGGATACGTAGAAGGGATGTGTAAGCAGCGAGGGTAAGTAGACGTACTGTCCACACAGTCCATAAGAGCACCTGAAGTGGTGAAGGGAATCAAGGAATCCATTTTCTTTTTTCGTTGGAAGCGTGAGTGTTGGTTTAAGATTGACGGAGAGTTTTGTTACTGACTCGACTAGATTACGTTTATATTTATAGACATGTCAGAGTGTACAAGGGTCAAATGCAGCACAACGCTGGAATGGCCGAGTCGTTAAGGCGAGTGATTTGAATGATCAAATTTATCACTTGGTGTTTCACCGCGTAGGTTCAAATCCTGCTTCCAGCGAATTTTTTCCACGCTGTCAATATTCTTTTTTCTTGTTTTGTACACGAATAGAATCCAACATCTAGACTTCTCGCTCGGCACTTTGTCCCCCCCCCAAATTGCTTTAGGTCCTCCCAGAGGTAGTGTGAACAAATTCCTTCACAAAAAAATCTATCTCATGTTGACTTTCCAATGTGCCCCCACTGGCCTGGCTCGAATCTTTCCGTAGGTTCTTCCCAACTGCAAAGATAAAAAAAACATGTCAAAAAGGTTTGAATGAAAACAAAGACTAGGGCGGGGAAAGGTACACACGCTTTCCACTTAACCATATTTCGAGCCAACTCGAGTTCGTCAGAAGCGATTTCCAACGACTCTTCGATATGACCCTCTTTGAGTGTCAACTCCGCGAGAGTGATGTTACCGTTTGCGGTTCGTACCAGGTTCAGCTTGTGCCATGTAAGGCCTTCTACGCCCTGACGATAGACGGAGGTTCGTGGGATGGTAGAGAGAACGGAGATGGTGCGCTCGTAGATTTTGACGAGTTCTGGGAGAGGATCTGGATGGATGGGAAGTCCAGTGATTCCTGTTGATTTTTTGAGTGCTTGGAAGAGAGGACGGGTGAGACGGAACATGGAGGAGTGATAATATTGATATGTATCGGGGATGAGGTTGAAGGTGTTCCCTTCGGGTTTGATCTCGTGCGTGTGCGGAGTACAAATATTATATTTTTTGGAAATTGGTTTTTTCTTCTGACGCTTTCGTTTTTGAGAATGGCTGCTGCTGCTGTTCTATCTGCTCAAACGCGTGGGATGTTTTCGCTTTCCATGCGTACATACTTTCTACGACCGTTCTTTGACACGAGTGTTGTGGTCACCTCCTTGACTGCCGCAAGGTCGGCTTTCAATTTTAATTGGTCAATACCCTCTCTTCCATCCCTCGTCGATCTCTTCCCTCCATTTCTGCTTGCCGTGCCAAAGAAGAAGGTATCGCATTCGCGGAAATCTATGCGTGCTGCTAACAAGGGGTTGAAGGATAAACAAAGTGTGTCGTGTTTTTTTTTCGGCTTGTTCTATCTTGTATTCTGATTTCTTGACAAAAAGACATTGTGAATTGTCCTGGTTGTGGGGCTCCCAAGCTCTCTCATCACTTATGTAGCCATTGCTACTCGTATCTCAATCGGGCGTGGAAGGCGAAAGACAGGACTGAAATCCCGGACCTCTCGTAGAACGTACGTGAGTGTGTCTGTGTCGATTCGATTGCCGTACTATGACTATTAACACAATTTCAAAACAAAAAAGCTTGCATGCTGTTGATCAAAACACTTGGCCATATAATATATAGATAAACTCTGAGCAGATGATACTCCCTGTATACGGAATTTTATTCTTCCGTGAATCTTACTTTTCTCATCACAATGTGTGAACCCCCTGATCCTCAAATGGCCAGAACCTAACAAGAAATCAGTCACCGTTTCCCTTGTCCCTTCTTCCCTTCTCTCTACGAATTATCATGTTAGCTGTTCCAACAAGAACATGGTTTCAGACTGTTCGCCCTCAACTGTTCACGCGCGCTGCTAGTACTCGGGTCCCTCGTGGTCTGTCCAATATCCTCCAGAAAAACTCGGACGACGTCGTGATTACTTTTGGAAAGCGAACTGCGGTCGGAAGGGCTAAAAAGGGTCAATGGAAAGATACCACTGTTGATGAACTTGTTTGTGCTCTGTTCAAAGTGTGTCACAACTTCTTTTTTTGTATCGTCATTTTTTTGACAAATGCTTAGGCTACTCTTGAGAAGACTAAGCTTGACCCAAATAAAATTGATGATATATGTGTTGGTAGGTACTCTCCCTCCCTCTCATGGATCAATGATGCTACCCTGTTCTTCGTAAAACCCGTTAGCTGTATGTCATCCACCTTCCCCACTTTATATCTCCCGAGCAGCGGCGCTTGCTGCCAATATCCCTTACACGGTCCCTATTTCTACCGTCAATCGCCTCTGTTCCTCGGGTTTAATGTCAATTCGTGTTATTGCCCATGCGATTCAGGCAGGAGAGACATCGATCGGCTGGGCAATCGGCGCTGAGAGCATGAGTCTAAAGTACGTAGATACCACATTCATTCAACCCTCTATTATCATCGACCCTTCTTCCCCAGTCCTCGGCCTACTCCCCAAGTCTCAGATGCAGTTGATTCGCACCAGAGTGCTCACGACTCCATACAAGTGAGGGAATTGTGATCTTGTTAAATTGGAATAACTCACTGACACGCGATTTTTAGGCAATGGGCTGGACCTCGGAAAACGTTGCCCAGCATTTTAACGTTTCCCGTGAAAGGCAAGATCATTTCGCTCTGATATCCCACACGAGAGCATCCGAGGCCTTGAAGAAAGGTGTATTCGCAGATGAGATCATTCCTATTGAAATCAAGGGTCAAGTCATCTCTGTCGATGATACTATTCGACCTGGTGTGACTGCCCAAGGTCTGGCAGCTCTTAAACCCGCATTTCCCCAATGGGAACCGGGAACGACTACTGCTGGTAATGCGAGTGGCGTTGGAGATGGAGCTGGTCTAGTTATGATGACGACGCGAGAACGAGCAGAGAAGGAAGGAATGGAGATCCTTGGGAAATGGGTAAGCAGCGTCGTTGTCGGTGAGTCAATGCCAACGCGATTCCTTTGTCAATTTCATCTGATCTCGTTACCAAGGCGTGGAACCTAGATATATGGGTATTTCGCCGGTAATCGCTGTTCCTAAAATGTTAGATGCAGTTGCTTTGAAGAAAGAAGACGTTGACATTTACGAGGTGTGCACATTTGAGATGAACGTTCCCCATTTCTCTGACGGGCATCTTCATAGATCAACGAAGCTTTTGCATCTCAATTCGCGTACTGCGTCGACCAACTGGGCATTTCTATCGAGAAGATTAACCCAAAGTGAGATTCAGAGATCATTGACCAAAGGGCGATAAACCTGATCTCATTCTCGTAGTGGCGGTTCCATCGCTATTTCTCATCCAATCGGACTCAGTAAGTTGATATATACATTGAGGTTTGCATTCGAACTGACATTCAATAAGCTGGTGTCCGTCAAGTGATCACGGGCCTCGAGGAGCTCCGCAGACGCAACGAAAGAATCTTGCTGACGAGCATGTGCGTAGGAAGCGGAATGGGAGCAGCTGGTGTATTTGTAAATGAACGTATCCATTGAACAGATTCTATTACATAGCTATATGAGACTCAACGAGTATATCTAAGAAATGATATGTTAGACCAATTTCATAACATAACATTCATTCAAGAAAAATCAGACGGTCATTCATGTCAGTGAAATGCAAGGACTTGGTCCAAACATCTCAAGTCGACTAAGAGGTGCCAAAAGTGGTTGAAATACAACGCTCTTCATGATAGGAAAGAAGAAAGAAAAAATACAAACAGAATGCTTACCTTGTTGAGATCAGAGAACTAGCGTGGCGATTTTATACTTTCACGTGATTCGGCAAATCGCGAGATACTGTGCAGATGCTACAGCCACTCACATCGAATTAGGCGCTCCAAAACAACATCAGCAAGTACAAGGTAATATATATCACCGGGGCCATCCTTCTCATTAGACCTAACTAGCCTTTTCCTAGATGGCTGCTCAAATCAGCAAAAAGCGCAAGTTCGTCGCCGATGGTGTCTTCCGCGCCGAGTTGAACGAATTCTTTACCCGTGAGCTTGCGGAAGAAGGCTACTCTGGTTGTGATGTTCGCGTTACTCATGCCCGTACCGAGGTATTCAATGACTAATGGCTAATTGACGGATATGTGACTTACGAATGTTATCAGATTATTATTCGTTCTACCCATCCCCAAGATGTCTTGGGTGAGAAGGGCCGCCGCATTCGCGAACTTACTGCCCTCGTCCAAAAGCGATTCAAATTCCCTGAAAACTCCCTTGAACTTTACGCCGAAAAAGTTCAGCATCGTGGACTTTCTGCTGTCGCTCAATGCGAGTCTCTTCGCTACAAACTCTTGGGTGGTCTTGCCATCCGCCGGTATGTTCGATTCAATCTACTCTAACTATTGATAGTGATCATGATAACCTCTCAAAGTGCCTGCTATGGTGTCCTCCGATTTGTGATGGAGTCTGGTGCTAAGGGTTGTGAGGTTGTAGTTTCTGGCAAGCTTAGGGCCGCCCGTGCAAAATCTATGAAGTTTACCGATGGCTTTATGATCCATTCCGGTCAACCGGCTCGTGACTTTGTTGACTATGCCGTCCGTCACGTCCTCCTCAGGCAGGGTGTTCTTGGTATCAAAGTAAAAATGTATCAAGAAATGCCTATATCCATCAGAATCTATCTGACGTTTCGTGTTTTTTTTTAGTATGAAAGGCTATGATCCTGAAGGAAAACTCGGTCCCAAGAAACCCCTTCCCGATTCGATTCAAATTTTCGAACCCCCTGCAGACAAGCTCGTCTCCGAGCCTATTTCAGAACAGCGCGAACCTCTCCCTGTACCGGTTGCACCCCCCGCTGAAGAGGCATATGCTGCTCCGGAATCTTCGTTCCAACAACCCGAAGGATACACAGAGCAGCCTGTATTCTGATTTTTCCATTCTGTTTCTACTTTGTTGTAACTCCATTGCCTTTGATTCGGTAGTTTAAGCAAAACAAGGGTATCAGCAAGGATATAGCATAAAATAGCTGAGGCATCAAAGATTGATCTGAACACTGCTCCCTGCCAAACCACTTGAGGGTAATTCGATGACAAAATTCTTCCTTCGACAAATTCCCCAGTGGGGTGGTTTTCTGCCAGGTCCCAATGATAGAGTGATCTCAATTGTAGTCAACGACTGCGAGGGATCTGAAACAAAGATCGCAGCATCATTGAAGTCATAGACAATTGCGGCATTGCCACTGGAAGAAATAGTGACAGCTGCAAATTCGGAAGGTGTAATCGTGACGCTTCCGCCGTCTGGCTGCCAGAAAACGACCATGACCGTCTCGTGAGTTCCGTCATAAACCGCAGATATGTTTCCATCATTCAAAACGCATTGGAGGTCTAGTTTGGCCCGTTTTGCAGCGAATTCGCTGAATTTCACTCCTGGGAACATGATATAAGATAAATCTTTGGTTAGGGGACTGTGCTCGATCCAGGCAGTGAAGAGATCTACAGTCGCAGGGGGTTGTGTTGAGGTACCGATATTCGTCCAATTTCCCGTCCTCTCCCCAACGTCAAAACGTAAAGTGTTATCATCAGAAAGCCCAGGGAACACGTAGCCCACATAACCGTGCCAAAGGCTGGCGGAATCGAGGATGGACGGAACCCTGAGCTCTACGCCATCGTCGACGAAAATAGCACCATCATGGCGTCGTTGATCAAGAACAGAGATGACAGGCTGTCCTGAAGTAGAGGTGATGTTGGATATCATAATGAGTTGCACGTCGTCTTTGAGGAAGAACCAAACTTTCTGCCAATGCAGAGCTTTCGTCAAGGGATTAGTGTAACACATGACGGAAATACCAATTTCGCCAGTGGAAACACCCCCAACAAAGTTCTCGATACCGGTGAATCCAGCCTTGTCACAAGAAAGTTCAGTTGCCCCATAGTCAGTGGTAATCCCAGGGATCATATTCCAGTCCCAGGCCGCTGCTATGTCTTCATACTCGTTGCCTTTGAGATAAGTGTAATGAGTTCCATCAGATAAATGGAAACCAAATGGCTAGTTAAACACCATTTCAGTAATAAATTTCCAGAATATGGAAGACACAAACATTTGCGGAATTGATGCACTCGGTATTCAGAGTACGAGTAGAGAACATTTTGACCGTAGATACATAATTTTTACCGCGGTGCACCTAGAAATCAATCAATCAACGTAGTTCCTTACAAGGTAATATCGCCACAAACCATGTAATCATTATCATAAAACATACGGTTACCATTCAGCCGGCCAGCATTAGCGTTCTCGCCAGTTTCGGAAAGACGTCGGGCGAAATTGGTGATAGTCGCCGAATTCCAAAGTTGTCCAAGCTGACCTATCTCTGTAAGGTTCAAATTAATGCTCCCTGTTGCCCTGACCTAGTGTTTGTAACTCAGAATAAATGAAGAAAAAGGCGACCTACTGGGGGTCGACAACCGGGAAGGAAATGAAACGGCCGAGGACAGACTATTCCAAGTCTGTAAATCATGGTTCATTGGGTAGCACCGAGCAACTTACGAAATCCCAGTGTAAGACCCCAGTGAGACTGTTGCGGAAAATCATCCACTGATCACCGTCGATAAGAACGGCTAAAGCGAGCTGGGAATTGGTGTTGGCAGCAAACTGAGTCTGAGCTGCTTCAATCTCGAGGTCTACAACATCATTCGTGCTTCAATGGTATGAGTGATGTGCTTGGAATCACAAGACGATACCCACAAGTCCTTGCCTAAGGGGTTGTGACAAATGGAACAGCGCATTCATATCATCAGTGCTTACCGTAATTTCCATTGTACACAACTCCACCATGCTGGCCTAAGAAGTAGGAGTTAGCATAAGGCAGGAAATTAAAACTCGTGCCACACCGAAAGAACCATCGGGTCTGATACCATCGGCTTTGACCTCTTGGTGAGTGACTACTTCTGCATGAATACGCCGGTATGCGTCCGCGATTTGTGTGACATTTGTGTTGAGGAGCCCGCCATCAATCCCGATCTTTGCAACATCCAATATATTGGCCCCTGTCAAAAAACTTACCTCATTGAACGGTAGGAGGAAGAGATTGTATGAACGTCCGGTCATAAAAAGGCAGTGCAAAGATTGGGAGGAGGTCAGTGTATCGTTAAGAAGTAAACAAGTTTGGCCAACGAGTTCCGGCAATCCAATGACCTATTCTGATGATCCAAATAAAGTAAATTATCGATGGGAAGGACACTGACGTTAGCAAACCAGTTCGTGTTCCTGTTTTTATATCAGAAGATGGTCAATTCAAATCCCAACATGCATACCAAAGGAGGTTTCCGGGATTATCACAGGGACAAGTCGAGGTACCACCCTGGGTCAAGCAAGCCAGATTGGTAAAGTCGCGTCCAAACCAGTAATCTATTGCCAATGAGATCTTCTCGTGAAGCGTTGAGTCATTGACAAAGTGATCCCCTCCTTCCAATCCACCGTGCCAAGCAGCGGCCATTACAACTGAGGCACAGATTAGGGACTAGCTCAGAGGTAATGTATTCTCCACTTACGTGCACGCTGCCAATGCTCCTCAGCTGGCCAGTTGGCTCGACGGGCTGCACAACCCGTAGTATAATCGACTTCACTGTCGAGCCACTTGCCATCAGAGCCGAGCGAATCCATCCTGTGAAACTAGGTCAGGTATCTGTATCCTCTGGATCTTACGGAGTCTACCATGATGAAATGTTACTGGCACCGGTAAGAGGACCAATTATATTACTGAGACGTCGTGATTGCATCAACTCAATCTCTGCCAGAGTCACAGCATCCACTGATTGAGTGGGTAGAGGTGTTGTGGAAGTTGAAAAGGATTGAGTAGGTGTGGCAGTTGCACAGCCTGATGTATCAATATTTGCACCTAGGGAAGATGAAATTAATGCATAGGAGGTTGATAAATGAGCCAATGGCTGGAAGATGGTGGGCAGAGGTACAGCGAGTGTCGGTGGGGAGATCGGAGGACTAGTTGAGGATGAAAGATTGGTCCGTGGAGTTCCTGGAAGCTCCAAGCCAGAAAATGATTGTACAAAAATGAGGGATGGATCGAAAAAATACGCATAGAGGAAAAGAGTGCAGAAAAAACCTGACAGTGACAGCATTAGGTTACCTTCAGCGTTGTCGGACCACCCGATTTATAGGTTTGCCCCTGTCGGGAATAGAGAGGATTTGGGAATGAGGACAGGCCTCCTGTCTAACTGCTGAGCCGAATGCGGCCTATGCGAAGATCCACCAATCTACTGGAGCGTAGACAGTATCCCATGGTACCTGACCCATGGTGCAAGAGGAGAACGAGAGCAGTGTTCGTATAGTAGTTTCCAAACCTGATTCAGATGGCAAAGGTGACGACCGTACTGTAAGATTGCCCAATCTTACTTTACCCGTTCAATCGATTTAGGAACCTTCTGGGTTTCCAACTCTGTTTGATGTAGAGCAGGCAACAGCGAGAGTGAGCCGAGTTTCTCCTGCTGAGACATTTGCCTCCAAGCATTGTACCTGTAACTCTTCCAATTTAAGATGACTTCGCTTCTGAGCTTATGTCCGACATGGATCACATGCTGGAGAGTTAAAAAAAGCCAAACCATCTAAACATATCACCAAAGTCATCAAAATACTGAGTCAACCGGGAACAAGGTAAAGTAAATGACTTCCCGTAGGATTCTGAGAGATTCTGGGAGTGTTGCATAAACCTTATTCTATGGTCTGAATCTGGGGAAAATGCAATTCCCGTAGCAACACTCCCTAGATGTGACATCACTATGTCACCCGCGTGTTTTGTGCTGCAACACAATAATATTACAAATCATGAATTCTTGAGTCACCCTGAGGACGAGCTATTACTGTGCAATTATATATCATACCAGTATTCAGGCATGTGACGCTCAATGACAATACCGCAAAATGATCCAGACTTCCACTTTCTTTGACCTGCGTTTTCTTGGGAAACAGCCCATACGAAGCCGACAGAGGAGAAACTCGTCAACAAAAGAAATTTAAGCCTATATCCATTCCATAGTAGATGCCATCAGGAGAAATGTCTCAAGCTAGCTTAACTACTGTTGCACACTAATCCGTAGACTGATACACTTGGCTTACCTTGACTTTCTGTTGCATGTTCGAGATCCAATCTAACATGCCCTAGAGTGTATAAGATCCATGCAGGAAATCTGCGCAAGAATTTCAGCAACAAGATGACAACATTTGTATCAACATCAGTGCCATCGAAAAAGTTACATTGCTTTCAAATTTTCTGGCGCTTCTTCGCTGATGCCAAGTCTTTACCAACAACTGTAACACCCTTTCCTGTCTTCACAATGTTTTGAAGAGCAATCTGTTTTTCTTTCTTCATCCCACTAACACCTCTTAACACCTTCGTCTTCTTGCCCAAGTCCCTTTCCAGCGCCTCACGCTGCCTCTTCTTCGCTCTGCGTTTTCTTGAGTGGAGAGCTTGTTTTTCATTTGGCGCAAGTTCGGACCGTGACCGTGTGCCTGACGATGTAGGGTTGAATATTTCTTGTGGAGCAAGCATATTTGTCGTTGCCTGCGCAGTCGGTAGTGTCGATTCCAATGATGCGGTAGCGACGTTTGAAATAGTCGAAATCATGACTTTGGGCTGTACACGAATTTGAATCCCATTGGAGTGAATGTGAATAAGGACATACTTGTTTTGGAACGAAGTGGGCGTTGCATAGGGCGTCAAGTTTACTACAAATATTTTCCCATTGTTGCTCGATCTCCTCATGCTCTTTCTTCAATTTTCCGTCCCGATCATCCAGGCCACCTTGACCTGCAAGATAATCTTTCTCATAAATTTGCGCCAGTGATTGTGTAGATTTCGTATCTTGAAGTTCGATGATACGAGACGGTAGAAAAGGTCTGTCCTCCAAGGGGCGAATGCGAACAACGTCATCAAACCGGTTTTCTAAGATCCGTGCCTTGATCCTCTGCTCTAAGTTTTGGACTACTTCCTCAGAAATCACAGGAACAGGTTTCATCACCCGTTCGAACTCCAGATCTTCCTCGAGCAGCGAATTTTGAGGGCGTGAGCGAATATCTGCTTCCCCCATTAGAGTCCATTCTTTCTGAGCTACATTTTCCGCCTCTAGCTGAGCGATTTGTTCCCGAAGTGCAGCCTGCCTTTTCTCATGCATAGTCATATCTGGCCCAAATCCACGTGAGAGAGGCAAATAATAAAGCAAGGTTACGCACCAGCATCCGTGTGGTTGTCTTCAGCGTCTGCAAACAAATCATCCTTCAACCTTTCAACAACTGTCATGTTATCTTCTTCCGAGTCCGGGTCCTGTGACACTAACTCGCCTCCCACATTATCTTGTTCCAAATCTAAGTCCTGTGACACTGTCTCGCCTCCCACCTCGTCTCCATTACCACTACCGTCACTTATAAGTCCTTCACTAACATCCAACAAGTCATCCTCTGGCCCAGATCCCATGTCATCTGGGTTATCCATTCCGTTTTCATACAAAAAGCTAAGGGGCAAATTCTTGCCTTTGGCTTTGATCTTCTTGACTCGAACCTCATCATGAAAACGGACCCGACCTTCACTATCAGATTGTCCCTTAACCGAAGGACGCAATCGTGAGCTCGTGTGTTTTGGTGCTTCAAAGAAATCGCGGTAGAAGACATCTACCAAAAATGGTCGAAACACATTTCGTCAGACAATCGGTTGATACATACCAGCTGCATCTCGTGTTTCTGCTTCATCATCGAAAGAAGTGAAAAGATCCACATTTTCATCTTCATCTTCCGAAACATCTGTATGCTCAGTTAAATCAACGTTAGGTGATGTTAATTGACCACGAGACGAAGATTTCGCCTCCGCTTGGTATGTTTCAGCGTGGAATATGTCCAGATCAAAGAAATCATCGTTGAGCCCATGGACAGAACCGTTTTTGCTTAAGCGGGCATCTAATTTTACAACATCAAGTAAGTTGCTCTTGGCTGTCAAATCGGAGAGGTCTTCATCTGAAGATTGTAAATGGATTACATCTTCGTCCTCGTTGGTTAAATCATCGCTTTCGTCCTCACTTTCGCTGTCAGCTGTATCTTCTACATCTTCTTCCCCGTACTCCTCTTCTAATGCGTCAAAATCAATCTCCTCTCCGTTTTCAATTGCTTCCATCACCTTTAGTAAAAGGTCATCCTCTTCATTGCCTCGAATTACCCGGTGAAATGTTTCCCCTTTACTCTCCTTTGTTCCTAATACGCGGTCCGACAAATCGCAAATCGCCCTTATACGTAGATCGAGTTGCATCCATACTTGTTCTGCATCCATGTTCTCAATAATTAAAGAAGGTATAGGAGTAACCTCGAAGGTTTTGGAGGTAGAAGCTTGAAATAAGGGTCTATCATTCTTTGTCTGTGATCTCGTCTGAGGCTTTTGAGGCGAATCCAAAGATATCAAAAGTCCATCTAGAAAAACCTTCGAAATATGTTCTGTTCCTAATGCTAATGATGTTGGCCAGGATGACACCATGAATAGGGCGACGAGACATACATAGGTCAAAGATGTACTTTGTAGCGGTCAATGCAGCATTTTGAATGCCTTCGTTTCCATGAGCTAATGTTTCTATCCGTCCGTCAAGTTCATTTGTCACTGCAATGAGTTCATCCGGGATCGCGAGAATCTCACGAGCTGTCATACTATGAGGGTTAAAAACGAGGACTGTTTGTCTATGTTTGCTTGACCAGGGAGGAATCCTGTACCCATCACGTGGGTTACTTATATCTTGCCAGCACTTCCCTTCATTGCCATGCCGTTTCTCAGGAAGAAAGACCCGCATTCAATACCTCCTGTAGCATCCGCAATCCATGTCGCCAGCAGGAATCCATACAACGCCTCGCCCATGAACCGATCAAGTTCTCATGTTGACAAGTATACTGAAGGGGAAGATCAGTACGCAACAGATAGATACCCACACAGCAGGGGAGTCCCTGATACCTACGCCCGAGGAGAAGCCGATTTAGAGCAAGATCGCAATGCCCTACTCTCTGGCTATAAACCTCAGAAGCCAACAGGAGGTTCTGGGAGATTTCCCAGTGGTCCTGACATCGGGCATTCTAAGGCAGGGGAAGAAACAGAAGAAGATATTGAAGGGATCAAGCAACAGACTCAATTTCTCAAACAGGAGAGCGTAAAGACGACGAGGAATGCCATACGAATGGCACGTGAGGCTGAAGAGACTGCGATGAATACACTTGGGAGATTGGGTGACCAGTCCGGTATGCTTGGATTCTACCTGACAATGACATTTCTTAAAGGACTTCTACGTGATTAGAAAAACTTGCCAATACCGAGCGTCACATGGACGTCGCAAAGGGGCACTCCGCCCGAGCTGAGGACAAAACTGACGAGCTTAAAAAGCTGAATCGTTCTATCTTCAGGCCTGCTATCATTTGGAATAAGGACGAGAAGAGGAGAGCTCAGGAAGCCAAGATTCATGCTCGTTTTGAAGAAGAGAGAGACGAGAGGGAAAGGGCAATGCTGGACATTAGAGACAGTCAGAATCGTGTTGGAAAAGCAGTCACTTATGGTCACGATGACGAGGAGGAGGCTATCGGTGGACAACGTCGAATGCTCACCGCTACACAACAAAAGGATCGTATGGAGCAACGAAAGCGGTTCCAATTTGAAGAGACCCCATCTGACAACGAGTTGGAAGATGAACTTGACGATAATTTGAACGAGATCAGCAACATTACGAAAAGACTTCAGACATTAGGTACCGCTATGGGTCAAGAACTTGATCAACAGAATTCCCGAATCGATAGAATCAGTCAAAAGACAGATCGTCTGGACAGCCACATCTTCAAAAACACAGAGAAGGTGAGTTTATTGTAAATGTTCCCGAGTTGAGACTGAAGCATCCCTGTAGTTAAGGCGGATCAAATAGATTATTTTGTTTTACTATGTTGGATAGAATTCAGCTTATTTGCGAATACCCTTACTTGGAATGTTAGAATCATGTGATGATATATTTAGCGCCTTTTGGTGGTTCACTATTCTTCTTCTTGCTACTCAGCTCAAAGATTGTACAGGAAACCCTCTCGAATGGTATCAGATTATGAAAAGCAAAAGGCTGCTTCAATTGCTAGGGTAATTGAACTATGGAATATATCGACTGTCATCTGACTGTCCAACAGAACAAGAAGCTCCTGCAATCACTAGGGCTCGACCGACCTCTGATCGAGCCAAAAGTAAGTTTGAAGAAGGAAACTTTGAAACGCAAATATGCTCCAGAGACGGAGAGTATAGACGCGCCCACACCCGAGATTAAGCGCATCGCAGTTCAGATGGACATGGAGAGCGAGCCTATCGCTCTTCGTCGTAGCTCTCGCAACTCTGGAAAGAAAGTTGATTATTCTGGATCCCAGGGTTCTGGCCTTCCCCAGCCTCTTATTTATAATAATAAAAAAGAGAATGAGGGGCCAATGGGTCGTGAGGCCGGGCAACGTATTCATAATCCGTTGAGTCGCTCTCTTGCATTCGAAGTTGTTGCAATTTTAACTTCAGCGCTTTGTTCAGGAAGACCTATGGACATATTCCAGGTATTGCTGTTGGTACCTGGTGGTTGACAAGGGAAGCTTGTAGTAGAGATGCCATTCACGCGTGGGTCATTCCATATATCTATTATGCCTTGTGAAATTGATGTGCTCGTAGTCCTTGGGTTGGAGGAATCTCAGGAGGTCCTGAGGGGGCGCACAGTGTAGTTCTTAGCGGAGGTTATGACGATGATGTTGATATGGGCCATTCTTTGTATGGCGGCTCTCATTTCTCGCCTCATCCAAACACTAATCAGAATTCGCCAGTACTTACACCGGTTCAGGTTTGCAGTACGAGCTCGTGGCTGCATTACATTGATATCCAACTTAGTCCTAGGTGGACGTGACTTGAAAGGCACAAAGACTGCCCCAAAAAATGTAGGCAATTTTTCCGATCCATCTTAGATTGATACTAACTACGTCTAGCTGCGTACAGCTCCTCAAAGCTCTGACCAGACTTTTGAAAATAACGTACGCATCCGAATTATTCCTTCTGTGCTACTATCCATCATAAAGGTTTTGGCCAGTTCAACAAGATGCTTTTGGTATATACACTGCTCTCATCATAATATTGTCATAGGCTCATTCATACGGATAGCGCTCCAGCCAAACCAGAAAGCCAGTGAGGGTTGTGCGCGGTTTCAAAGTCAGGTCGAAGTACGCACCTGCTGAAGGGTCTGTCAATCCAAACAACCATCCGACGGGAAATCTGAGACTCTCTAGGTATCGCTATGACGGACTATACAGAGTAGAAAAGGTAAAGTGGTTGAAAGTCTGCATGACGTTGTCTGAAGGCAAGAAGGCTTGGTCAGAACAAGGGCTTGCTTCCAAGTATCTCGTCTGCAAATATGCATTCAGGGTTAGTTGTTCTTGCATTTACCTGTGTTTGGGAATGATGAACATTAGAGGTCCACCTTGTAGCGCTTAGATGGGCAACCGGTGTTGCCGGTCAATTCGGATTATGATGAAGAAGAGGCAGAACCCACCGCAATCGAAGACGCAACCGAAGACGCATGATCATCATGCGTGAAACTCAACATACTCTGCTGTCAGGTCATTTTGGCTCTCGATACATTGAACTCCCATAGAGTAGACCTCAAAAGTGATATCAACTCTGGCAAAGATACTATCTTCCTGAATCTAAGATGCTTCATAGTCTCTTCCTGTGATGAATCACAACTCGGCCATCTGTCGGCGAGTCTAATTTAGAGGCATTTGTAACCACAGATGACTTCGTGTAGGAAACCAATGATGCTGGGAGTTGAATTACTCGTTCGAGATTGCCACGATACAGGCATTCTTCCATTGACCAGCATGATCAGTACCCTTGCCCTAATTTTTCTCCATTCGGCTGGGGTGAACGCTGTCGCAGGAGTCACTACCTTCAACGACGTTAGTTACTATCATTGAACCATTAGTGACGAATCATTTATATATGGAAAGCAGTACGGGATCCAGAGCAGCGTTGCCTGCCCAGGTGAATATGAGCCACAACATTGACTCCTGGAAAGGAACTAGAACTTGCAACTCAGGTTTCTCCCCTAGCAATTCTCAGGGAACCGGTATATTTGCAGCTGCCATGTCTGATTTATCGCCCCTGTGGACAGGGTCTCAATGCACCGGTACTAAGGATGCTAGCAAATGGTAAGGTATCCCAAGGAAGATCGCTATTTCCATAACCTTCTCCTTGTGCACCCAGTAATGGTAGTGGAAGCTGCATTGATTGTACTGGACGTATGTATTCCAAGTCAGATTTGACTGATCTACCATCAACTCATTATCCCTGAGCTGCTTGTCCTGACGAAGAACAGTGCGGTCATGTGAGTAAAGCAATCTTCCCTCGACTATCACTGACATCGTCCTGGCAAGTGTTTCAATGTCCGCTGTAAGTGATCGTTGAAAATGATGCATGAAGTAAACAGATTCATATGGCATGCAGGTACAGGATCCTTGGATGGCGAGACGAGTGGTGCATGCACAGGCAACACCATAATAGTCAAAATCATCGACGCGTACGTCCAAAAAATCTACGGAATTGATAATGCCCACGAATTTTAAACATAGTTGTCCGGCAACCCATCCCGCTAATTATTGCAAGATAGCTGCCTTTGGCGGAGTAGGTTGATCATTGCATGATCATATCTTCCGGTTGATTGAGGTTTTTTACATATAGAACATACCAGAGAGGGAGGCTTGTGAGGCCAGTGGAGTCAATGCCCTTGACATCGCGACTACTGCCAGAGGCACTTTGTCCTCTTTTGTATGTTGCACCCCATAGTTTCAACGGGAACCAATGTTTGACGGTGTTCTGTAGCAGGGAAACCTTAACATCGACATTGAAGCGACTTCCTGCTAAGCGGTTAATCTGTTTTTTCTGAGAATCCTCCCGTATATAAAAATAGCCATGAGAACAACGGGAAGACCGCGGGAAATATAGAACTTGCAGACTTTGGGTTTTCTATCTCTCCAGTATTCTCTTTGTCTGCGCGTCCAGCACCTTCCCTTCCTTTTGCCTCACCTCGTCATTCCTTTTGCCTCACCTCGTCATTCCTTTTGTCTCACTATAATGGATGCCAAAAAATCATCCTATCAGGTTGAGTGGACCTGCAACAACACCCAATCGAGTAACTCCGACAAAGCGGATACACTTCCAATTGTCAATGTACGCACCGGGCAGTTCAGCAATGAAAACGAAGCTCAAAGTATCTGGAGGCCGTTTTATGTCCTTGGAGTCTTTGGATGCATGTATCTTCTATTCCATCTGTACATCTCCATGACCTACCACCATGCTGTTATAAATGATGGACTGCACAAACTAGGAGAGGAGATGCGCGTCATGATGGAGTTACAGCGCGGAAACATTTCCGCGTTCAACACGGTCAGTCCTCCGGTCGTTCAACATGGCCATGATCGGATCCTTCCTCATGAGAGGAAGCGTCACTTGGGTTCCCATGAACGAAAGAAGAACAGGATGGTCAAAAATCTTGGCAAGCGTGATGGTTCTGTCCTCACTTGGTTTAAACCTGGTTTGTGAGTCGTTTCTTTCGTTGACTCATATTGCACTTAATTCTACCTCTCGAAAAGAGGTGCTTGTGGTGGTCACAATACTGCAGATGATTTTGTGAGTTATTATCTTGTCCAACCGATTGCATAAACTTGATACGTCGTATCTTAGATTGCTGCGGTCAGTCACGAGGTATGCTACCCTGTCCTGTCCATTTGTTTATATCAACCGAACTCCTGGTAGATCTGGGATGGTGGCGCTCACTGTGGTGATAAGATCTCTATCCTATACAATGGAAAATCTGCTACAGCTACTGTAGTTGATGAGGTAGGTCATCCCAAAACATGCCTCAAACTTACTTTCTTACTTTGTCCCTATTCTCTTGATAAAAGTGTATGGCCTGTGAAGCAAATCATATCGACTTGAGCCCATCACTCTTTGATTACATTGCTGGAGCGGGTACGGATATGGTGACCGATGCCGATTGGGTGTTTGGTAGTTTCAATACCCCCAAGCCGACACCATCTACTACGTACCACTCTACCACAAAAGACAAGCCAATGACGACTCCTGAGCCAACGACAACTAGTACTACTAGCATTGTTAAAACCGTCAAAAGCAGTTCTAGTAGTTCTAGCAGTTCTAGCACTACCAAAGTTACCACCACCACTGCCACCACCACCAGCAGCAGCTACAGTTCTAGCTTGACCTCGTCCAAGACAACATCAAGTTCTGCGTCGGCTTATGTCACTCCGGTTGCGTACGATGATGGCCAGGTGCACAACATCCAAGATTTTGAAACTCTACTTGTCATTATGGGGCGATTAGTTCTCGGTGCCTGACAAGGAGTAAATTCGCTTTCATTCAAGTTGCTCGCCTTAGGGAGATAATTCGTTCTTTCGATATATGCTCGAACACTAATAAAATTCACGTATCGATTTCCTGTACCGCTGTCCAGTCCTTATGGTCATATTTATATACTCATTTTCTCCTTTTCCTGTAACCTGGGGCAATATAATATTCTATCTCGTTGTGTTTATATACCTATACTGGTCAACGTTGCGAGAATTGTTGGAAAGGAAAGTCCTTAGTCTGGAAACGGTTGTCGTTTCATCTCTGATCCAAGTAGAAAACGTTCTGGTACGTATAGGAAAGATGCCACTAGGAAGCGAGTGCTGAATCTACCTCAGAAGTCCAGTGACGAACAATTTTCAAGATTGTTCTTCAATAGCACGCTCAACAAGAGTCAAAAAGTCCTGCCGGGACTTTTTTCCCGTTCGCCAAAGTTGGTACAAGCCCCGAATAGTGTTCTTGAGAGCTTCGTCTGCGAACATGGAGATCGCCTCTCCTGACTGAATGACGGGCCGTAGTAGGACGGTTGAAGGCTCCTCAGCCCCGGTAAGGTCAGCATGATGAAAGGGAGAAGTTACAGAGGCGGAAACAGAAGAGGGGTCATCTTCGTCCTGCAGAGGAGAATCCGGGCGAGTAGGCAGAGAAGCTAACCGACGTGAAAGTGAACTCGGCGATGGAGGAGCTAGAGGATTATAGAGATCAAAATGAGGAAGATCTGGATTAAGTTCGGACGATGGCACGAAGATGCGCTGGTCGCCCTCAGCAAGCTGGAGTCGGCGATTGTGGGATCGAGGGGAAGGAATGGTGGAATCTGCTGAGCCTGAAGGGTGGATCTGGTTCGTGTGTGAGTCTGGAAGGGACTCAGGGGCACACTGACCTCGGACTGAGGCATATTGAGCCCAATAGGCATCCTCAGTGTCAGCCCCTGGTACAGGTTTCACAGGAATAGACTGGAGAGATTGTTCGCCGGCCTCGTACGCATTCCAGTATACGTCGTCGTCGTCGGGGTTGTCGATACTCAAAGATTGAGTATGCTCTGGGAGAAAGTTGTCGGGGAAGAGAGCCATTGCGTGAGAGAGATCTGAGTATGTGTGTTTGGGAAAGTCACTAAGTGCACAATTATGATATTTCCAGCTGTTAGAGGATTGGTCCCAGAGAAATATCAAGCGGACAGATGATTGAGTGTCCGAATGAAAAGCAGGGATGGAGTTAAAGCGGACATGAGCATAGACTGCGTCTGGGTCAGCAGCGTAGCGGATGTGGACATTGAGACCGTCAGGAGGCCAGTTCTCGGGGCAGATGTCCTCAAGGAGAGCGAGCACACTTTCAGAGTTGCTGTCGCCTGGCCATGTCAGATAGGCAACGGGGTCTTGTGTGGAGATGGCTAAGAAGTGATGTCGCTGGAGCAGAGGGACAGAGAGGAGGTGGGTGGGGAGCGGCTGGAGGGCAGATGGGGGACAGATATAATAGAGGACTTGTGCGACATCGCCGATGGCAATCACAGATGGAATTTGTATGTTGTCAATCATCGATGGTAGGAAGAGAGCTCATTGTTCTTACAGAATTTCACATTCTGACCTCTCCCATCATGCGGCCGACTTGGCTCGTCGCTGCTCTTGCCCTTCCTCTCCTAGCCGCTGCACAGGTGCGTTCCTCTCCGTCACTCCCTTTGCCTCGTCCACAATCGCAGCAGCAGCACTCTTCCCAAAACATCAGTCAGACAGTCATCACGTCTACCTCCCTTTCAACCTTTGTCGGTCTTGGCCCCGACAGACAAGTCAGCACGGGCACCAGCACTGTTGTTTTCACCTCCACCCAGACCCTCACGCCAGCACCTCAGTCTTCGAGCAATGGCACCGTCGGCAATGGCACCGTCTCGGGCAACAACACAGTGAGTGCCAACACTACCTCAACACCCCGCAATCTCCCCACCGCACCCACCGACGTCAACGGCGGAGGTGCAGTCGCACCGTCTCCAGGACAGTCCAGCACTGGTGGGATATTTGGCCCAGACGACAACTACATTGCCGCTGCCTCTGCACTCAAACGAAATACCTTCGTCGTCGGATTTGTTGGTCTCGCCCTTAGTGGGGCAATGCTCGTTCTCTGATTGTATGGACATTCATATGGATGGATTTAACATATGGATAGTTTAGATTGTAGTCTAGTCTAGCATCGAACACTACCCTGGCTCATAACCACACCGGCAACAGCCGCCCTCAGTTGCACTTGCCATGTTTTCTCGATTACGTCTTCCTTTCTCTCGTCTGACTTATCGATATCGTCCCTGCTATCCTTCATCCATGTCGAACCCCTCTCTCCAGTCTAAACGTCAGAAAACCGGACACGACGTGCAAAATGTCCGTTGAATCACCTTGTCGTCTTGCAATTGCCAACAGCTCTTCTAGGCCATTGGTACTCACAATGGCACCTTTCATTGTGACGAAGCTCTTGCCGTCTTCCTACTGCGTCAGACTGCTACCTATGCAGATGCAGGTATGTCGAAATCATGATGGTCCCCACTATCATTGTTTTTGCTTTCCGCTAGACCTCAAACGTACTCGTGATCCGGCTGTTTTGGATACGTGTGATATCGTCGTTGACGTCGGTGCTGTTTACGATGAAGCCAAGCAGCGCTTTGATCACCACCAGCGTGGCTTCAGTGAAGTCTTCGGCCAGGGTTTTGAAACCAAACTCAGTAGTGCCGGTTTGATTTACAAGTGTTACCCCTCGCTCCTGTTCTAATTCAGTGTCCTGAATGCTTATATAGGCATTACGGAAAAGAGATTATTGCAAATAGACTCCAGGTTCCCATAGATTCCCCCAAGGTTCAACTCTTGTGGCTCAAAATGTATAGGGTTGGTCGATGCTCACCATCCTCCTCCTTTTATTGACGACACACAGGAATTCATTGAAGCAATCGATGCCATCGACAATGGCATCTCTCAGTATCCCACCGAGATCAAGCCTCTCTACAGAAGCCGTACTGACTTGTCTAGTCGTGTTAATCATCTCAATCCTGCTTGGAATCAATCTGTTGATGCTGAAGCCGTCGACGTAAGCATCCCCGCCACTTGATCTGACGGATTGACGAAGGGGTAAATCCAGGCGCGTTTCCTTGAGGCTTCTACATTAACTGGAATAGAGTTCCTCTCAAGACTTGATTACTACTCAAACTCTTGGCTTCCTGCGAGAGATCTCCTCGTTGAAGCCATTGAAGAGAGCAAGAAAACCATTGACCCGACTGGTCGCATCATTTTACTCGAGCAGTTCCTTCCTTGGAAGGTAAGCTTAGTGATATCGCCCCAAATGAACTGGTGAAGTGATGGATATGCAGGAGCATCTCTTTGAACTCGAGTCAACGCCGATGAATCTGGTGACTGCTAATGTAGCAACCTATATTGTATATCCAGATGAGACGGCCGGAAATTGGCGTGTCCAGGCTGTCCCGGTTTCTCCGTACAGCTTTGATTCTCGGAAGGCTTTACCAGAAGAATGGAGGGGACTTCGTGACGAAGAATTGAGTTGCTCTAGTGGCATTGAAGGCTGTATTTTCATTCATGCCAGCGGTTTTATTGGAGGTGTGTAAGCTGCCAATTTCTTTTTTTAAAGGTAACATATCTTCTCTCAGGTAATAAGACCAAGGATGGAGCCTTGAGACTTGCCCAAGTTTCTTTAGAAAAGTAAAATGTCCTTGAACTTTTTGAGCTCTTCTGAAGCAGGTGTGGGCATTGGCTAAAAGCCACGACAAGACAAGGAAATTCTTCGTGTCTTGGGGATAGAAATTGCCTATCGCGATAATTCCTGCGTATCTTTCGGAAATGATTCCGTGTTGCTCTGTCATTTTTTGTGCTGATCTGAACCTGATTATGATCGAAATACACATCATTGACCATCCCAAGTGATTTTTGTCTGCTTGAACGTTAGATGTTGGACCTCGACACAGATTTTTTCAAAGCATGCTTCATACTGTTCTCAGACGGCTGTTTCCATCACACGTTTTTATCCTGACTGATACGTGTGACGCCCTCAAGACATTGGATTCCTGAGTGTCGAATAAGGTCGTGTTATAACCGGCTCTGGCTGATCGCTGTGTCATCTAAATCCCCTGGTTATGTTCTCAAGAGATCACTTCCACATAGAAGAATAACTACATCTTCAGGCCCCTTTATTTATGATCGATAGGTTCGGGTCTATTCATGACATCTTCCTCCCAATGAAATACAACAACTCTTCAAAACGTGATTGGCAGTTTGTTCAGTTAGGTCGTAGCACATTGGGATCCCCACGCATGCTGGATTTTTCTCTCAGGATTTCATGGAATTTGAGCCATCCGATTGCATAAGAATCCAACCTCAAGGACTGTTTGGATTCAGTCAGGTACGTTTCACCAATGGGCGCGTATCTTTAGATAAGGAGGGCTAGAATACACCGCACATTCCATTGTGGAAGTCAGATCTTGATGGTGACTTTTAGGCCCAAAATTTTTTCACCAGTGTTACTTTCTGATTGATAAATACCAAAGCGATCGCGGCAATTTTGGCGCGATTCTCCGGAGAATTATATTGACTAAGGATCACGATCAGATTCGTGCACAAGAGACACGGGAAACTTGGACCCAGCCGTCATAATTAGCTCGAAAACGGGCGCCTTTCACTTTTTGTTGCCGGTTAGTGGAGCTGAAATGCGGAGATTCCTGATGCGATCCGAGTTCGAACAACGTCTCGTGGTGGCGGGAGTGTCAATATGTTTGGTAATGGTGATGGGCCAAGCCATCATCCACATCATGTCCGATCGTTCATCCTTCGAAAGGACTATTCACACTTCAAGGACCTGGCAAAGCGGGCGCTTTCCAGCCTAGTCTTGTTCAGATACTTCCCTACCGAGTTGCTGCCGCCCAGTGATAAACAGCGCGATCATGGCTCCCTTTTCCGTTGATTTTATTCCTCCGGATACGGCCAGCAAAATCAGGGTCTTGATTGACTGTTGCCGTCATTTTCCATTCAGATGCTTGGCTGCCCCAAAACCTTATGAATTTGTCATTTCCACAAGGAGTATTCATCGGGCGGCGCGTTACTACCGGTTGAACTTTCATCCTCACTGCACGAACACGAGTTAACAATCGCCTCACTCATCACACGTGCTAGATGCTGGGCACTGCAATTGAATGGGCTCCAGGCTCGACAATCCAGGCTCGACAAGGAGTTTCTCTTGTTGAAAGAACATTTAATTCAAGCCATGTGCAGCGTAAACTTTCCTTCTCAGTGTTCATCCCGCGACTACCCGACAGTTGGACTAACCTGGACCGCCGCCTGCTCGGTAAACGATCTTGATCGAGTTTGCGGAGGTATTCTACAAGCATACCAGATGCTCGACAACGTGGATGATGCATGGAGGCATTTAATTTTATGGTAGCATTCCTATGTTTCTTCTCCATCGCGTAATGCCTATCGAGCAGGAATCTCTTTGAAAGATGCAGATCCTGGTCACTGCCTATCGATGACACCCGCTTCTGAGACTCCATGCCGGCCTATGATACTGTTTATACTAAAACGCATGTGATGCGCAGAATGCATTCAGTCTATAATATCGCTATCAAAGCGTGAAAAGGAAGCTGCAGGTTGCCAAAGCTCAGATATGACTGGTTGCATGCAGAGTAACAATACAGCAACACGCCTTCAGCTCGCCTTGCCTCTTTGCCTCAGCCATATCTTTCGCATGTTCACCTCACTGCGCAGTGAGACTAGACTCATTCCACTGTCTTCAACAGTGCCTCCTTCGAAAGTGAACACTATTGCTTCGTCCTCGTCAGTTGATCTTTCGACTTCTGCTTCCTCGTCACGGAACGCGGAAGATTCATCAAACTCACTGAAGCATCGTCGTATCGCAAGTTTCATTGACGTTGACCGACAACTGTTACTGCAGCGAAAGACTGCCGCTCCCAGGAAATATCACAACCTGCAGTCTTACTCGAGAAAAATGTCCTTTGTAAAGGCTAATTACCATCCATTCTTATTTACCACGATAACAATGTCAGCATTGGCGGAGCTCGCACTGACAGCATTTTTGATTGGCAAAGGAAATGAGAACCGAACGTGGCCTACCGAGAGATACCACTCACTGTGAGCTTTGAACTGTTACCGTCACTAGGCTGTGTGTAACAATACGAGTGGATTGACGGTACATTCAGATTGATCATGTTCCTATTCAATGCAACCTGGACGGTAGTATTTTCGGCTGCGTATATTTTATGGATGCTTGATGGGGGCAGTCAAATTCTGGCAAGCGTAGCAAGCTCAGTCATATGGCTGATAGTTACGACATTATTATGGGTCGGTATCAGGTGTCAGTTGGTGCTCTTCCATGGTCAGCTCATGATCTGACAGGGAATTGCTGCTGGAGTGATGCATAACACGCGGGGAGGGGGCGATTGTGACCTGAAGCCAATCATTCACAGGTATGGGTGTCTAGATGATGTTCTGCACGGTGGCTGCATTCTGATTGTAATACGGCATCTGATCTAGATGTCGGCAATCCCTGACGGTCGAGGCGCTGGGTTGGACTGAGTTTGGATTATGCACCCTGACACTCATGCTAACCTGCTTGTGGATAAAGTCGAATGACTACCGAAGGAAGCAGGAAAATGAATTGGCAAGCGTTGGAGAGTTAACGAGAAGGCTTGTTTGAATTCCGAACTACGGTCGCGGCACCGTGGAGCGGCAATAAATAGATGCCATACTTGGAATCTTGAGCGCTATTTGTACATAAATCTGTTATTACTCTGCTTTCTAGGATTATCCCTCATGGTGTATTGCAAAGTAAATCTCTTCTCTGTTGATATGACCTCAGCCCTGGGTCCCATAGACTATGTCTTCCGCGTCTTAGCTTCGAGAATAGAGATTCTGGATAAATCCTGGATCAAAAAAAACAAATCACCTGATATTTGAATCTCTCAGGACATGGTACGACACGGTGATAAGGAGGTTATTGGATACTGTCTATCAGCTGTTTTCACCTTGACTTTGCGACTCGAATTGTTGCTTTATCGATTTCGGCTCTATCACAATCATCTGATGGCGCAGCAGAGGGCATCTACGAACAGTGACACAGAACCCTTACTCAGGTCTCAAGAGTCGTCAGTCATCGACGGTGTTGATTGGGCCCTTGACACCACTGAGCGCTCAGAAATTTCCAAGAGGTCCTTGTTTCTTGTCAGAGCGATTGCTTTACTGTGCATCTGCAGCCTGAGTGTTGGTGTTCACTAGTAAGCATCTGACTTTTCTCACCCATTTTATCTTACGCATTTTGATCAGCGCTACTTACATCCTTGCACCATTGAAGAGTCGTATTCAGCGAGAACTTGGAACTTCGCATGCGGAATTTGGTGTGCTGTTTTCTGCTTACAGTTTAAACAGTACATGGACTCCATTGGTGGCTGGCCTCCTCGTGAGTAGACTTGGGACCACTGTGGCTAGCATTCTGGCAACTTGCACGATTTTTCTGGGTAGGTAGTATAGTAACACGTTTTAAATGAATCATTATTCATGCCTTCGTGAGGTCAATGTATCTTGCTAACTGGGGAGCTTTGGGGAGACATACGGCTGATGGCCTTTGGTCTATTTGTCTTTGGAATGGGTTCCACTCCATTGGCTGTGGTTCAAGAAACTATCGTTGTACGGTTTTTTAGATCACATGGTCTCGGTGTATCTATGGCTTTCGGGCTCATCGCTGGCAAGGGGTCCTCCTTCGTTGCTGCAAGAACATCATATCCTCTGACAGTCCAATTTGGATCGTCGGCTCCCTTTTATGTTGCCACGATTTTGACTGGGTTCTCTGTGTTGATCAACCTAGTTTATCTCATGTGTTCCAGATGGCTCATCAATAGTACTAGAGCTGAACTTGAAGCTCCGGATCTCATACGTGATGCCAATCAAGCAGCTCAAGCAGACACGACAAAGGCTCTTACACTCAAGGAGACTGCCGAAAAGCGCAAGGTAAGGATTATAGAGATTGCGGAACTAGGTGATTTGTTCTGGGCGTATGTGAACTTGAGCAAAGCTTAACTGCGTATCATCAATTTGACGCGGGGACACCTTCCAGGTACATTGGTTTCAATGTATTATGTGGAATGATCTGGAATCCCTTCAATCAACTTGCAGCGTGAGTCAATCTGATCAATTTCTTGCTTAAACTGTCTTTAATGTCGTGTCCTAGGAATATCATTGAAAAGCGCTATGGGCTGACGGAGCAAGAGGCCGCGACGACTGCTTCCTATCTTCTCGCGGGGCCCGTGATACTCTATCCTGTCGTATGGAATTATTCTTCGATTGTTGATACTCGGTCAAACATCATTCTAAGTGTGGACTGGTTGTGGATATGTTCAAAGATCTACCGATCGCAACGTATCTCCTGATACTCTCATCGGTTTTCACTGCATCTGCGTATACATGGCTAGCAGCACCACCAACATGGACAAAAAATCCCATGCCTGGTATCTTGTCCTTTGCTCTTGGTTATGGATTCGCTCCGCGTATGTTATTCTCTCCTAAATGGCCTTTGAGGAAAGATACTGATCATCTCCTGAGTAGTCATGGTTGTTGTCATTGTACCCAAGATCGTGGATCAAAAGTACGTGTCTACAGCACTAGGGGCTCATAAAAGCGTGGGTAGCACTCCCAGCATATGGTTGTCTTGATTTTTACCATCTAGACAGCTCGAACAAACGGGGACAACCCTTTTCCAGACACTTATCGGACTCTTACTAGATGTAACATCGAAAACGGTGTCAAGCTCTGCTGCTAGCCAACGGGCTCTCAATATATTCCTATTCCTTAATTGCCTTCATATGCTTTCCATTGCTCTTTTGGCAGTTTTACAATGGAGAAGGGATATTGATTGCAAGGACGTTCATGAAATCCCGCAGCTGGGAATGAATATCGAGGAGTCCTCTACTACGACACAACAGGCAATGTCTAATCAACCATCGAGCTCAGAGCATTTTGACACACCGTTACAGCATGATTCGATCTCGGCACTGGAGAGACGGCGTGGTCAGATCTTTGCCGTCGCCGCTGTCATTCTAATGATTGCTGCCTGGGTTCTCTTTTTTGGAACAGCTTATTATCGATTGGAGATAAATCCTCGTTAAGGGATGTTCATACTATAGAGATATGAAGAGAGTTGTGCCTATACTTAAATACATATTTGCAATACATACATATTACTTGACAGATGCTTTGTTGGGCCAGTATTCCTAGAGATCTGCGAACCTCGTTACACTGTTAAAGGGACTCGTATTGGGGAAGGGAGAATGAAAAAGCGAGGTACAAAACACGAAGAGCAAAGATAATCTCGTGCCAATATACAGTAGACATCGATTCTGACACATATAGCTTTGAATTTCCAGCACAAAATCATGGAATGTCTTGACTGATGCAGAAAAACATTGAAAAATCTCTTACTCCTGATCATGAATGTTTTGATACTTTGAGGAGCAATCAAAGCCATGAATTCTCAGTAGGTGAGATTCAATGCATCGGCATCAGCCGAGTACTATACAGTTTTAGACAGCCTCCCATCACGGCAATGACACTATATTGCCAGTCACTAGGCTCAGCCTCCTCAAGAATAAGGTGCGTCAAAGGCTTGTTGGCGCCATGATTGTATATGAAGACGTTTCTTATCAGGAGATATGGGAGCATACAAGTATATTGGGGAGCTATACAAAAAGAAACAATCGGATGTTCTTCGATTCCTCCTTCGTGTTCGGTGCGCATTAGATTTCACTATATGAAGTACGAATTCCTGAACCTGAGGTTAGTTGCTGGGAATATCGTCAGTTGAACGTCATCCACCGTGCCTCCCGACCATCACGCCCCGATAAAGCTCGCCGCCTGGGTTACAAGGCTAAACAAGGATATGTTATCTATCGCATTCGGGTCCGCCGCGGCAACCGCAAGAAGCCCGTTTCAAAGGGTCAGTGATATCATAGGTGTATATCCACTGGGCAAGAAACTCAGCGATTGTCTTAAGGTGCTACTTACGGCAAGCCTGTCCGCCACGGTGTAAACCACCTCAAACCTCAGAGATCGCTCAGGTCGGTTGCAGAGGAGCGTGTTGGCAGACGGTGTGGCAATTTGCGCGTTCTCAACTCATACTGGGTGAACCAGGATGGGGTTTACAAGTTCTATGAGATTATCTTAGTCGATCCCAGTCATAAAGCTGTGAGTATAGTTTTTCCTCGTTAATGATCCTTCTGAGGCATTTGTCTTCCAGATACGCCGCGATCCCAGAATTAATTGGATCGTCAATCCTGTCCACAAGCGTCGTGAAGCTCGTGGTCTTACTAGCGTTGGCAAGCAGGTTCGTCATTTGTATAGCCATTTGATTTAGGTTCATATAACCTTCTTTTCAGAATCGTGGTATAGGCAAAGGGCATCGTCATAACCATGCTCCTTCTCGCTCAACCTGGAAGAGGCACAACACCCTCAGCTTACGTCGATACCGTTGATGATTTATATCTTTGCACTCTACGCTTTTACCTTCCGCATGTCTCATGTGTATGTTTCGAAAAAAATGGCGGTACTATGCATTGCTACACAGATTTCGAGTTATTTTGAGTCAAGTACTAAAATTAGAATCAACATGAGGCATCAAGCGCTCTGTGTAGGCCTTGTTCTGGGCTTGGTTCTTTGGTATCATGATCCAGAAGCTGCCTTTTTGTCTGATCGTTGTCCTATTCTCTCATTTGCAAGTTGCGATCTCCAAGAGTGATTTGCATGCCAGGACTAGTTTGAACATTAGCCCTAACGGCTCGACCTTCCTGTGGTTACCCCAGGATGAATACTCTGGTCCTTCCTTTTTTGAGTGTGTAGACTTTCTTTTTCGTGATGTTAAGCATTTGAGGATAACTGGAAAGCCGTTGGGACTTTTTCACGGGAGACGACCCAACACAGTGAGAAAATCTCTGCGCTACTTATCTGGGATGCTGATATCTTGTGATAGTGGGACAGTGAAGTGGGTTTTTCACTTTGCGCATCTTATGCCTAGACTTTGATGTCCTTACTACAGTTATACAACAAAAGCAGATGCTCTAGCTACCGGCCTCGCCTTTGTTACGTCTCAAGGAAAGGTCATGATGCAGGGGGACAATACCACGTGGTTGGACGAGGGCGTGAGCCGCAGAAGGTACGCAAGTATCATTCCTTTTCACCCTAGACGTTCAGAATGAGCTTGCAGCGTCCGCATTTCGAGTAACGCGCAGTACAATGGAGGATTATTTATTCTCGATCTAGACAAGGCTCCTTGGGGTTGTGGTAAAGTCAAGTAAATCAAGTCTGTTGCATTCCGGTGACTCGTTTTCTTTCTAGGAGTTTGGCCAGCATTTTGGACACTAGGGGCGGGAAACTGGCCATATGTAGGTACATCACGTCAAGAGCTGGAAATTCCATTTCAATGTTTCCCAAGACAGGCGAAGTGGATATAATAGAGGGTGTGCATGATAACGAACATAATCAAGTTACATTTCACACTGCACCTGGTATAAGGGATTTTTTTTTTTCCATACTGCCGCTCATATTGGGCACAGGGTGCTCGCTTAACCCAAATGCGACTTTCACTGGAACTGTAGCTGTAAGTCAATTTAAGACGGCTCCAAGTCGACCCGCAGCAACGTTGAATGTTACTCCAGCAAACGAACGGCCAAAATAATACTGAATGTAATGGATTGATCAATGACAATGCTGGTTGTGCTATTATTGAATGGAGCAGGGCGTCGTATGGGCCTTATTTCGACTCGCAGGGCGGGGGTGTCTTTGCGATGAAATGGGACGATTCTGGCATTGCAGTTTGTGCGCGATATCCCTCTTTTGAAAGCTATTCGACTACCCAGCCAGTACAGGGTCTTTCTATAGACAAGCAATACCGTCGGATATAACTCAAGGCAGTCCCAACCCATCACAATGGGGCCCGGCAGTTGCAGTTCTAGAGCCTGCTGATTGCAATATCAGCCAATATTTCTCTAATCATTCGATAATCTTTGGTGAAACAGGATCCCTATGCCTTCTCAAATATCACCGCTGAGTGTAGATGACAGATATCACATTCTGTGGCGATTGGGCAGGAAATTCGTATACCTCGACAACCTGTCCTGGAACTTGCGCCGAGAGATTGATGAATCCGAATAATTTTGTGGTAAGGGCTGCTGTATCTTGTGCAATTCTGAACTGTTACGAGTTGATGGGTTTTCGATTTTTGTCCAGAATGCTACCTGGATCATCAATAATCTGAAGGTATATCGACAGCAATTTCTGATTGGCACAGTTGTTGGTGCTTCTCAGAAGGTATCTCGGAGCGGAACTGGGATCATTCTAGCCACGCTCGCGGTTATAGTCAAGTTGCTTGCGTAGTTCGAGTCGTGGGATACTCAATATAGTTCTCGGCCTATCACTTATTTCATACCTACGACAAATGTAGATGTTCGAATCGTATCTCGTTGCCAGGAGAATATTATCTTGGGGCTGACCAAGCTGGCGATTGATCGAATAAGATAGGTGCTTAATTAATCTCTCGGACAATCAGGGGAAGGCAAAGCGAATTGATATCAATTGATATCACTGATGCTGTGGTGTGTGCTGCATAGCGATCAACAAAACTAGTTTACCACGGCATAGTTGACTTAGGAGGAGCTATGTCTGTGTCTCAGACTGTTATTTAACAACACGATAGTGGGTCGTGGGTCGTGTTTCTATCGAGAGCAGCAGGAGGATCATGCCAAAGTTCAGCGTACAGGATCATAAAGATTTGATCGGCAATGATCAGGTTAGGTTGCGGTATTGTCGAGTACAGCAGAATATCTGATGGAATGTATATTGATACGGAGGAAAGTGGAGTTTTTTGTATTGAAGCTCCTACTAATGTTCTTCTTCATTTCAGGGTCCTTCTACCGCCAAGAATTCCAAAAGACATTACTGATGCGGCGTCTCATCCAAATGGTTCTAGCTTGGACTCGGTTGCAGTACCACCCCCTAACCTTCTTCAAGAACCATGCTATCATTCCAATCTCGTGCCATCGCTACCGTTTTTTATGCTTTATCCCAAACATTGTATCCTACGTTACATGATGATCGTACCCATCGACTTGCGGGTACGTGTTGGCAGATGGTTGACCAGGCAATAGCAATATCAATGCGACTTGAAGTAGTCCCAGAATCATCGACTCATTGAAGGTATATGGAGAGAAATTTTGGTCGTTACACGCAGCAAGAGGTCCATGGCAATTTTTGGACTACACAATAATAGCAACAGGATTGTTCTAAGCATTTGATTAAACATCCATGCTATGCTACAACTTGATTTTCCAGATCCTGTCTTCAATTGGGATACTCTGGTAGGTATGAGGCTCGCCAAAGTTAGCGCACAAGGGAGTAACGCTGACATGTCCATGATAAATCGCCCATCCATCTGAACCGACGGGAAGCACGGAAGGGGAAGGCGCGATAAGCCCCTTCATTTCAGGGGCCCATCGGAACACGAGGTTACCTGAATTGGTGGGCGCGGGACTGGCCCTGTTTCCCTTGATTTCACTTTGTTGTTGCCCATCTGCGAGGACGACATCAGGTGGAATTTGCTCAGGAACAGAGACGGTTTTGAAAAGGCGGCCGTAAGAATTACGCCAGATGTTTGTCCAGTATATCTTCAAGCCTTCTTCAGTTAGGAGACCGTCAATAAGGGGAATATTGATGCTATAAAGGTCGACCTCGCCGTTGCGCAAGCTATCCTGATCTTGTCCCCAATTATGCCAAAGATACTGAATGATTCGGCATCCTAACCGATGTGCTGGCTGATGATACGAGGCTGGAATCGGATAGATGACCGTGCCGTATGAAAGGGCGATAGAACGGATCATGCAGAGAGATGAAGAGAGAGCAGCACCGATCGTGCCAGAAGAGAGAGCAAAAGCAGCTGTGGGTCAGAGTTTAAGTGATCGTCGAAGAGCTGGCGGGTATCAGACGGACCAGATGTGTTCCGGCCCAGGTTGGGACCGGATATCTAGTACAAGGCCGGTCAGATAATGGGAGGGGAGTGGGTCAGGTACACTCACGACAAGATCGATCTTGCCTGGCCACAAATTGTTAAGGGCGATGTTGGCACACGTCGCGGGCGTCTGGACATGTTTTAATGATAGGTCAGTATGTGTAGTGGCAGAATCGTACGCCATCTAGGAGAATCCATTCTGCCTGTATGGGGTCAATGGGGGTACCATGAGTCCATAGTTAGCGAACGAACCAGTTCTCCGTCTTTGAGCGGGCGGGAGACGGCTGATGTCTCGCCCTTGCCTTGGTTTGTGGGATAATAGTAGACGCCCGTGATGGTTTCCTCGATGTGGTATGCCTTTCCTAGAGGATAAATGAGGGATGTGGATTGCGCAAGACGGAACGTGCGATACCAATCCAGGACTTCTGGGTGCTGGGGAGGACGACCTTGACATTCCAGCCTGATAGATGGATGAGAGACGAGGCTTTCTGGGGCAGAGAGCAGACCTAGGAGCGTGGAAAGGGTCTGATAGAGACCGAGGACATAGGGAGAGTCTGTGGGAGAGGGCGGACCGTCGTCGTTCTGAGGAGGGGTGAGGAGGTAGGGGAGGTGTGGGATAGTAATTTACCGTGAGAAGGACGGTGGGCATGGAGGGAAAGATTAGAGGTGCGTGGGAGTTTGCTTTGCTCCTCTCCTTTCTTTCCCCTTCCATGCCCAGCCATCCCTCTCTCCCCCAGCTCCCTTCCCTCCCCCCCCTCGACCTCAGTGCTGCCCCCGGCGCAGGCCGCCCCTTCGCCATCGTCCCCCCCGATCAGGCCTCCCTCAATTCCCCTCTCAGAAAGTCCATTTCCGTCGACTCCTTCGCCGCGTCTCCCGCTCCCCGTTCCCCTCGAGACCCACAGTCTTCAAATACCCGGGGTTTTGTCGCTGGAATTACCTCCGCTTTTCGTCGCGATTCCGTCCTCGATTTGCGTTCCCGCAACCGCGGCGCCAGTGTTGGCGAACAACACCACCGCGACCAGGAACACCGCTTCCGACTCCCCTCTTTTAAAGCCTCTGACCGTCGCGCTGAGCTGCCTGCTTCACAGGAACAACCACCAGCAGCTGTAGGTCGTGTCCGTAGTGTCAGCAGCGGGACCCCATCTTCACCCGGGAGCAGGCGAATAGTCATAAACACACAGCCCACCAATGTCTGTTTTTTTTCTAGTTACTTGATCACCAACTTAGCTTTGACAGGTCGCTTCGTCGCTGAATGAGAATATCACTCTTATCGTCATAGGAGTGACAGGTTGTGGCAAGTCCCAGGCTATCCGGATGGGATTGTCAGGTTTCAACCTTTCTGATCCGCTTCCCTCCACTGTCCAAAGAACTGTCCGCGGTGTTTCTGCACCACTCTGTAAGCTTTTCATATTCTAGCCCATGCCCTGCCGTTCTGTACTTATCACATAGCGCAGATACATATCGTTTGGGTACAATTGTTCGGGACAGGTTTCCAGACTGCCCGTTGACCGTCATAGAGATTGATACCAGCCCTGACGATGCGCATGTTCCGAAGAATCATCTGTGGCCTGAACCTGTTCCTTCTATTGACGGTGCTGTTATTTGTTACGACGCTGGAGACCGGAGCTCTTTTAAGCCTGTCGAGCAGTTAGTCCGTGAGTCATGTCTGTTCGTCAGCTAATCAGGACATTGACGCGGTACCTTCTGCAAGGGGCTTATCATACCATCAAACTCCCGATCATTGTGCTTGCTTGTAAAGCAGACTTGAACCTTCAAATCGAGCCCGCATTCGTTAGTGGTCTACTGAACCAGTATCGTGCTGGTCTTGTCGAAGTTTCAACTGTTAGCGACGCTGGGAGGGCCAAGCTCAGACGCTCCTTTGATTGGGTCTTGAAAGCAGTCTTCCGACACAGGCGTTTGTTCCTTTTCTTTTATCAGTTTCAGTGGAGCTTACTGTGATGTAGAGGCCATTGACACCACCAACGTGGTAGACCATGCGCATATCAGTCCTGCTTCTCCAGATATTCTCATTTCTCCTCCTCAGGACAAGTCAACTCCTGCAACTCCAGTGACAGTCCACCCTCGACCACCTCCCCTTCCGACCCCACCTCCGCAATATCATCAATCCCAAAGCCCCGGCTACTTCCCAGATCCTCCGGAAAATCCAGTCACATCCAATGAGCTCCCCAGCGCAGTATCCACTGGTCGGGTGGATGGTGAAAATAAAGTACCCTTAGCTTCTCATGATCAGAACACCGTACCACAGTCCATTCTCAAGACCGGAAATGACGGAGTGACTGGGCCCTTGGCGAATGATATTCAAAAAGTTTCTCTCAATAAACCCAAGGATAAACTGTCGGTCACTGTTCATTTATCACTTTATCTCTGGATCTGATCTTTTTTCAAGGAAATCAGCACAGTTTGCCACTCTCGATACCCTTTTGGACAAGCTCCTGTTTATTACTATCAGCGGTGATGGTATGATGGGATATACTCTTTAACCGACAATTTATTCACACCTGAACAGATCCGAACTTTGTCTCGTCTTTCTTACTCACCTACCGGAGATTCTGTACTCCCAGGAGTGTGCTCCTAGCAATGCAGAAGAAAATGCATCTACTGAACGAGTCTTCTGATGATCCCCTGTTCTCCTCTTTCGCTCAAATGGGGTGCGTCGTCTGTTGCCAAACTAGTCTTCAGTGAGATATAATATTTCACAGAATATGCCGTCTCTTGGAAGTCTGGATCGCAGATTATCCAACGGATTTCGCAGTCAACGGTTCAGCTGGCGCGCTCACTGCTCTGATACGTTCCATGCTAGCCAAACCCCACCTTCTGCACTATGGCTCCCAGCTTCTACCATTCCTGGAGGTCCTCCCGACGCTCCAAGACCAGGATTCAGGTTGGGGTGTCCAACCGGAGATCAAAGATGAAAGTGACGTAGAAGACTTCCTAGATGACGACGAAGATCTACAACCTGACAAGTGCGAACAGGAAGCTCCTTCACCTCAGTCACCTCCTGACACAACTCCCCCTGCTCCCCTCCCACCCCGCGTCAAAACCAACATATCCCAATCGAATACTAGAGATCGCAAACCTGGACCCCTGATGCGTAGTTTGGGGTTGGTGCTTGGTGGTTCCTCAGATTACGATCAACCGACCAAGCAACAATTGAAGGAGCTTGTCAGGATATCCAATGAGCTTATTATGATCGATCCTTCTGATATTGCAGAGGAGATAACTCGCATACAGGCCAAGTACTTCCTCGCCATCACAGTCAGTTTTTTTTCTGGAGATCGATCCTTTCCATTCACATTGCGTTTGCAGAATCGGGACTGGATGCGCTTTGTCTTTTTGAAACAGAAGAAACCAGATGACCCCATAGTGGCTTTGAATAAATATGCTAATCATATCGGTGATTGGTGAGTGTAAAAAAAATCCTGGTCAAGTGATGATATGCCCATTTGGAATGTAGGGTTGTGTCTGTGATATTGTGTCACGATAAACTTGCGCGACGTGCTCGTCAGATGGAGAAAATGGCTGAAGTTGCGGCGAGGCTAAGGACACTGAATAATTACTCAGCACTTCGTGCTTTCGTCGCCGGGATCAATAGTGCCGCTTACCCTGGAGATGAAACGATGGGGTTGTTTAAGAGCCGATCGCCGGAGCATGCGAAGAGCCTTAGGTCATGGGAGCTCCTTTTACAACAGATCCGTGCTCACCGAGCATATCGACTCGCCTTGCGTAATAGCAAGGGGGCGTGCATCCCTGCCATGTATGATTCTTTTTCAAAATCGCGAATAATCACTCATACCTATCTAGGGAAGTTCACATCGCCGACATGGTGAAGACCCAAGAAAGCAATCGGGATTACAAGGAAGGTGATCCTACACAAATTCACTGGGCAAAGTTCAGCATGATGGGGAGATTTGTATCAATAACAAGTCAGTGCCAGAACCAATGTCGAAGTTCCTCTGGCTATGATCTCCCCGAACGAACTCATATCCGTGATCTGTTCCATAAACGAACTGTAATGAGCCCGGATGTGCGTTTGATAACTTCCGTTGTCAGTTTTTATAATCTCACATTTTTCCAACAGCTGCAAAGAATGCGCCTCAAGGATCCGGATGAGCCAGATGCTCAGCCTTCCCGTAAACTTTTCTTTTGGTGACATACACTAACTCATCTTAGCACCCCTTTTCGAGTTTTAACCTTCGTTCCTTCTTTCTTCTCATATGTGCAATGCAGTTCAGAGATCTTGATGAATGCCCCCACATTGCATTCTTTGTACGATGTGAAATAAGTCGCTATGACTAACCATGCATGTTCTAGTTTTTCCAATCCAATATTCAATCATGTAAATAAGGGATAGTAGTGCTGCCAATCATTTGTGCCTTGTATTCGCTTTTTGTTTCGGTCTTGAGTGTCGTTTGGGTTTGGCACCGCCATGAGCAAGCTCTTGGTCAAAGGAGCTCTTGGCATATTTAGGGGTGTTTGCTTGTTTCGGCCTCACCCGCTCTGGAAGCCCTGTTTTGCCAGGTCTTGAGGCCTTTTTGGCAGAACGGATGGCAGCGTTAATGGACTTGGAATCTCCGAGTTCTTTGTCTGCCTCCATTGCCAATTTCCGTCGCTTGGCCTTTCTTGACAGGCCAGAAAGTTTATCACGCTTTGATTGATGAATGGTAAGTAACAAGGAAAATATGAGATAGAGACATTACTTTGTTGGCAGCTGGACCGGCCTTTGTCTGTTTTGTCAATGTCTTAGTTCCAGTCTCATGCTCATGTCTACTCTTGGCTGGAAGCAGGTGTAAAACATGATCCTCAGTTGTCTGATAAAAATACTGACCTTGTGCACTCTGTTTATCCTTTTCACTCTGGAACCAAGTCCGAGCAGGCCGCGAGAAAATCTCGTCTTGGTGATCAATCATGTTTTGACCTTTTTTCAACTCCATTTCCGCTTGACGAATCTGTTTCTCTTCCTTCTCCTCACGCAAAACCTCAGAGACTTCGTCTTTCAACTCGACCAGTTTATCCGACCACTGTCTCACAACTTCAACGGGTAACATGCGATGACGGACTTGATCCTCAGTGGCTGCATGTTTGATGGCGGCTTTTAACATCTTTCGGTCGCCTTCCCCTACTAGGGTGACGGACCTGTCGAGGGCGTAAGTTTCGGGCTTCCAGGAAAGAGTTAATTCTCACCGTCCCTTATTTCCCGCACGAGCTGTACGTCCTACTCGATGTAGGTATTGCGGTAGTTGAGCAGGCATATCGTAATTGATCACTGTTTCGACACCTTTTATATCCAAGCCGCGAGCAGCAAGGTCCGTAGCCATAAGAAAATCAACGGTGCTATCACGAAAGAACTGTAGGGCTCGGAGACGCTTGGAATAGATCAGAAAAATATACTCTGAGTTTAGGTACAGCGTACCTGCTCTTGGGAAAGATCACCATGGAGCTCTTCGCATTTCATACCCAGCAGTCCAAATACTACTCGCATCTGGTGCGCTAACTTCTTGCTGCGTACGAAGACGATTGCACGATGTTTGAAAGTACGCTTGCAGAGGGTGATCAACATTGCGGAGCGCTCAGCTTCCTTGCCAGCCCGTACACGCACAAACTCTTGTACCAAGCCACTTGCCGTGGTTCTTTTGGGATCTACAAACAAACGGACGGGTTTATTGAGTGATACCCGGACTAGCTCGTCGACAGAATCGGTCATAGTGGCGGAGAAAAGCATGGTTTGACGAGATTGCGGGCAGGACTTGATAATTTCTGAGAGTTCATCCGAAAAGCCCTCTGATAACATTCTGTCAGCCTCGTCGAGAACTAGGACGTCCAATGCATCAAGAGAGAAGGAGGGTGAATTACGAATATGGTCGATTAGACGACCTGGCGTAGCAATAACGACGTCGGGCCGTGTGCGTAGTGTGGCCTCTTGGCTTTTGAGAGATAGACCGCCTGAGTGTAAAGATGTCAGTTCTAGCATGTTGGACAGCAGGGTATCCATACCTACAATAAGACAGAAGCGGATATCTGTATGCATGGATAATTTTGTCCCAACTTCAAAACATTGCACAGCCAACTCGCGTGTAGGCACAAGCACCAGACAACGAGTTGCCGCTGCTTTCTTGCCCCTTTCCCGATATAGTAGACGCTCAATCATGGGTATTATGAAGGCTGCGGTTTTGCCTGAACCGGTGACTGCATTCCCAACGACGTCCTTTCCTAGCAGTGCAACAGGGATGGTAGAGGCTTGGATAGGTGTGGGCTTAGTATAACCAAGACCTGTAAGAGCCTTCAAAACAGGTCGCGATATATTCATGGACAAAAATGAATCTTTGTGGGTTATAGAGGTTGATGCCTCCAAGTCGAAGTATGCG
>Ga0153942_1000041_pt1 | contig 49240 bp, 72 predicted proteins | sample TSNJ026MetaG_FD_104731 | JGI IMG/M metagenome (GOLD analysis project Ga0153942, IMG submission 104731) | Attine ant fungus gardens microbial communities from New Jersey, USA - TSNJ026 MetaG | ecosystem: Host-associated > Fungi > Mycelium > Unclassified | place: USA: New Jersey, Brendan T. Byrne... | reverse complement strand
GTCCTATACGTTCTGCTACGCTGTCGACCTATTAGGCCATGGTCACCACTGCAGCATACGACAAGCTCAAAAAGCAGAAAAATTTCTACAGCTTTGGCAACCGCAATGTTTTGCTGACCATAGCAGCAGCCCAGCACCCAAAGAACACACTGACCCAGTGCAACTCTCCCCGACCACCAGGCTGACCCCATAACGTAACTGTTCCATAAGGAACTCCCTGTTGTCCAGCGATCCATCCCTGTTTGGTCCAGTATGACAGAATTCCAACAAGAGCAAGAGATGAAGGAATGGGTAGTCCCTCGAAATACTTCGCTTTACCAGCTTTATCCTTTGGCACAAGGGCAACGGTTGCGTTGAAACGTGCCAAGCGGGCAAGACCACAGCAAATGAAACCTGTCAAAACTACTGTATCCAGATACGTTCGTAAGCCCACAGCAAAGGCAAGGAGAGCAGGTGCTACTCCGAACGAGATCTGTGAACGGATGAAACATTTTTCAACTGCAGAAAAAATGCTAAACCGACTAGATCAGCGAGACTGTCGAGCTCTTGTCCAAGCATGCTGCTAGATTTTCTCCAACGTGCTATTTTGCCGTCGAAAAAATCAAACATGAGACCGGCGAGGGGGAATGCGAGAGCCGTCCACATATGGTCGATGTCGTTTGTCAGGAGGTAGCGCGCCGACGAAAAAATTGAGAAGGAGCCACAAACCCCATTCATGATAGTGACGAGATCCGCAAGTCGGAAATTTCTACTTGGATTATGACAGCTTCAACATGATTTGTATCTGTGAAATGACCTACCTGACGAGGGAAAAATGGCCTTCAGTATCTTTGTACTGTTTTAATGCGTGTTCACGCGACATGACGAAGCCCGTTAGAGTATTGAGTCGTAAGAGGTCGTAGGTTGTGAGTCTGAATTATTGTCTAGGTGACGGCAGACGAGAGTTTCATCGAGCGTCACTGTATAATCACGTGTATATCTGGTTGCGCACGACGATATGGTACAATGTGACATCAAAAACCTATTCCGTCATCTTTTCTTCCCCAGCTTTGCCTTTCCACAATTCCATGCTCCGAGCAGCGTACTGGTTAGGGTGGGTCACACTTTCACCCCCACCAATCCCCTCGCCCTTGGTGATGCCACAAGATATATGTGTCAGCTCGAAGACCCGTGTACACGCAACGTGATAGTGTCCTGTCTTTACAGTTGCCATAATTTCCGGAAGATCTGAAGATTTGAGACCTTGCTGAGAATACATAGACAACAGCGCTGTCTGAAGATTCTCTGGTGGTAACTGCCGGTACGGACATCCGGTTTCTGAGGGTCCGGATGTCAGGATTTGAAGGCAGCTGGTATTAGAATTCAGTAAAATCAGAGATGAAGGAAGCTAAGCTCACTTTTTCGCTGGATAATTAGCCCGCTTGCCTTCTAGTCCAAACGAATGTCGGATATTATATCGATATTCTTTATTGAACTTGTCATCAGTTAATTTACTGAAGGATTTTCTCCAAAATGTAATGGCTTCTTCAATCGACAGGCCAAGAACCTAAAGGCGATCAGTTTTACTCAAGCTATTCGATTAGAAAGGCGTGCCTTCAGGAATAAGCCGTATTGTAGACGGCCAAAGTGCTTGAGATGATGATCCCGCCTGAGGTTCTCATGCAAGCTCCGCATACACATGGGGAAGTGTTTCCTCGCAAGATTATCAACCATCTCGGCCTTTATCTCACTCGCACTGCCTTGTCCTGTAGTATTTGACCATTCAGTTGAAATACCAGCAATGAAGCCTTGGGATAGATTCTCAAGAATAGGAATCAAACGACTGTCCTCATCTAGGCGAGGCATCAAGCGCGCCGTAGTCTATGCAAAGTAAAATTATAAGCACTTTTCCCTGTAAAAGAACAGACTCGACACACTTCCAGGGCCTTTTCCAATTCCTTTCCGAACTCTCGGAAAACAATACTCGACTGCTCTCTGCTTGGCACATATGCCCATCCACCCTTGAGAAAAACTCCCCGCTTCGCCACCAAATCCGGAACTCTCATCCATTTGACCTACAAAAGTCATAAGAACCTTGGGTGTCCTTAGGAAGAGACCGAGTCAACTGGCTGGATGTATTTCGTACCTTATAGAAATTCTCCTTCTCGAATGCGTCTAGTCGGTCATTTTTGGATATATGATACATAGATAAGAGTTCCTCATTGTAATGAGCTTTCTCCTCGCCTGAAACCTGGGGATGTGGTTAGTTGTGGCCAACACTGATAAATGTTCCTACAGGGATCCGGCTGAAGTTGCGACCAGAGAGGAATTGGTCTCGATCAAGACTGCTCGTAAACTCATACCGTACCCGAAACAATACAGATTCGGCCTTGACGAATCTTCGACGAAGATCTTCGCTGTATGACGGTAAATTGGATGAACGACTGGTTCAAATATAGGTCCAGATATAGGTCACTTACGATCGACAAAATGCGAGTCTGAGCACAAAATGACCGAGATGATCCCTCCGTCTCTCTTCTGCGGCGTCAGATTTACTATCATTTGTGTGGAGAGGAACATATTTCATGTATTGTTGGTGCGTTATGTTCTTGAGCTCATCCCAGGAACGATTTCGAGCGAGGGATGACTCGATCTCTGCAAGAACTCGAAGCCTTTCTATTGCTGTAGTCTCAAATTCATCCACTGTCACGTCAAATAACGGTGGCTTATCGTAGCTTTACGAGATTTTAGTGTTAATTGCAGAATACGAGATAAAAGCTGCTTTCTACCCACAAATTTAGAGCAGTGGGATAGTTGAGGAGACCACCATTGTCGACCTGAAAGGAGTCTTTGCTTTCAGATATAGTTTGACGTTGACCAACTCTGTACATATCGTCCTTTGAGAAAGGATATAGGGGTGATTTGGCTAATAACTCTTTGATCACCAGCGCGTCCTGTCACAGGCACGGGATCAAACTACTTGCAGATAATCGTTTGATTGAAGTTCTATGCATCTTCATCTACCCGGGTACGCTGACACCATTGACAGTTGTTTGTCCCGCCATCTATATAATTACAATCAAGTAGCCGAAATAGAATAAGTGGATGCGATCTAGATATTAAAGCAATCATGTAACCTAAAGCAAGGAAAAACGAAGGTTGAACAGTTGAAAGTTTAGTCAGTATCGCCAGTTTCTCGTGTTCGGGATCGACGTGAACGGGGCTCTGGCTTGCGATGCTCCTGCTGGTAGATAGGAGGTGGGTCCTCTGGAAGTTCCCAAACAAGGCCCGGTCGCCGTATCCTCTGACCAGGGCAAATAGCACCAGCCTCTGTCCATTTGCGAGCAGCGAGTATGGGGTCTTGTTCGGGTGGTATATTAATCGGAGTCTGGCTCAAAATCGATGTCGTCGGTGAGCCTACGACAGTAGACTGGAGTAGGGGCTTTTAATCAGCCATATTGTTGAGATGTCTCTCAACCACTTACTGCAGCTCCGTCTTGTGCTTCCAACGACGCTGTTGACATTGTGCGTATCTTTCTGGTCTTGATGTAATGGTAAGCATTGGCCAATAGAGGATCCATTGTGTATGGCTGGTAAGGCTGACATTGAGCGATCTGTCCCGAACGATCTCTTGGCCGCTCTAGATCTCTACGAAACCCTGAAATTGGAGTGCTTCGGGATGGAACTTCGTTATGCCGGGAAGAAGCGGAAGGTAGCCAAATCTCATACGTTTGAGAGGATTGGGGATTTGATAAACTGGCATCAGGGAATAAGGGCGTGATGTGATTCTTCCTCGAAAGGGTAGATCTCATGGAGGATATCTCCGTGGATGGTGGCAGGACCGGTGCTTCCTCTCTTACGGTGGGTGATTGTAGATTGGAAGAATAAGGATGGGAATTCTGAGGTTGGTCTGATAACTGGCTTAGAAAAGGTATCGTGGGTTCAGAGGACGAGATAGCTGATGCTGGTAAAGTTTGAGGTTGTGTAGAAGTTGCATTGCACGATTCATTATATGCATGGCGAGATCGTAAGACCGTGATGTTTGGCGTAATATGAGGGTCAGATCGAGTGCGGATATGTGTTGAGGCTACAGGCTGAGAAGGTTCCTCCGCATTTTTACGTCCAATATCTTTCTGAGATATTTTCTTTCCAGTCTGCAGATTGGAAATCTGAATGGATGCTGGAACTGCTACATGTGATGATTTACTTCTCTCGCCAGTCCGTAATTCGGCATCATAGTTATATTTGGGCAACAATACCTTTTCTGTATCTGATATCATGTCTTGTCTATCGCGAGCGGAAGATTGTCGGTGTGGGTAGCCGGTTGATACAGAACGAGACATTTCTCTAGGAGGTACTGACCCGGACTGAAAAGTGTGATTGTCGGCGACAAAATCTCTTGCACGAGAGCTCGGGGCGATATGTGAAGCATCAGGAGAGGACCGTGAATCGCCACTCTCCTTAATTGATAGATCTGGTTGCGGGTTGGATGGAAAGGAATGAGTGTCTCCAAAGGGACTAGGATCTTCTGTCTGTCCATGCCTCGATGCATATTCCTCGCGGCCCGATGTACCTCGAGGCCGTGAACTTTCCTCGTTGCCAGAGTGTCCATGAGCCAAACTGGGTGAATTATAAACCAGATGTCTGCGAGCACCTGAGGGATAAGAATGAAGAGGAATATCGCTTGGTTTTGGAAGAGATAGAAGCTCGGCTAGCCTAGAGTTCTTGATTTGTGTCGAATCTTTTTGACTCTCTGCATCGAATTCTGCCTCAAGAGTGTTCGTGCGTTGAGGAGAAACAGTGGCTGGATTGGGAGGAGGAGTGGGATGGGAGGTATAGTTGCCTGAATCATATTTATTTCGGTTTTTGTCATCGGTCGACGGAAGTTGCAAGTATGTTGAAGAGCAAAGGTCCAGTTGATGATCTGTTGTGTCTTCAGTTCCAGTAATCTCTGTCCCTTGAGTGTAACGAACATCTGCACAACTGACAGTGCCGCGGCTATCTCCGTGAGCTTGTCTGGGCCTGAAAGTTTGGTCGTCATCTGTATTCCCGCCTTTGGAGGACGATAATTTAGGCTGATCATCCCTCGGTCGCACCTGAGGCGAACTCTGCTTGCGCGGGCGAGACTGTGCTGGATGGATAACGCCGGATTCTCGAGCAGAATTTCTTGTATTATCCTTGCGGACAACCGTATCATTATCGAATTGGGTATTGCTAATATGGGTAGCCTGAGGTTGCGTCATACTGGATTGACCCTGTCTTGATGAGATATCGGGGACATCCCTTGATTGTAACAGGAATGCGCCAGAAACAGGGGATCTGATGCCAACAGTCGTATTCAGTGGAACCACTTCAGGAGCTGCCAAGGACTTAGGGTAAAAAGGAGGGGAAACGACGACCCTCACTGGCGATGAAGGAACATCTGATTGGATCTTACTTCTAAGAATACTGGTTCCAGTCATCGCTATTTGTCCTCCATGGCGGGCTGTTCCTTCTAGTTGCTTATTATGTGAAACAAGAACGGGCAGACCGCGTGCATCATGTTTGCGCTTATGGGACCCATGCTCCGATGTCTCCTGAAATGCAATGGGTTTGTCTGGCAGAGGGACTGTTGCCGACTGTTTCCCATAAGTTGCTGTGGCAGGCTCAAGCATACCAGGTACTGGTATACGGATTGCAATGTTATCCTCTCTCACGTCTATCCCAGGGCTCTCCAAATCAGTTTCCTTTGTATTTGGCTTGTGCTTTGATCTACCTGGCCTAGTCAAGTGAGGGTCTAAAAAATGAGAACTCTCGGCAAAAGGTGATCGAGGAAATGAATTATTCCCTTGATATCCAGTTTCTGTGTCACTGTGGTAACGTCGGTGACGTAGGGGAAGATTCTCCATTGGTGGAGCAGCGCGTGCCAAGACGTGATTTCGTTGGTGGTGGCGTCTGGCCCCAAGAGTCTCTGATGGCTGTATTCTTCCAGGTTGAGTCTGATCAGGTGATATGGGCATATGTATTGGATTCTCCTGGCGGTCAAATTTATCACTCGTTTGTTGGCGAGACAACGATGGTGCAATTTCTTGCAACGGAATCCGATCAGCATACATTTGTGTTGAGTCCTTGTTGCTATGATGTAGAAGGGTTTTGTCATTGCATCCAGGAGTCCCATCGTCAATTTTACTGGATATGTGAGATGGAGAAAGACAAGGTGGTTGTGTTGGTTTTGTGCTAATCAGAGATGTCATAAGATTTTGACGGCTCTATACAACAGTATGAGCCCAAATATGAAAAGTTCGTATATTGATCTACCTCGTTTTTGGAAGGTTCAATACTTGATTGTTTGTCCGCAATGATAGAGCACAAAGGCACAGCTACAGGACTCAGAGGATTTAAGGGCTGACTCTGTGATAGTTGCTGAGCGTACACTTCTTTCTGGCGACTCTCCCGAGGACCTATTTCCTGTTTCGAAGTCTGAATATTTCGCAGGGTAAGTAGAAGCTCGGATTGCATTATCTACAGAACACATACTATCATCTGTTCCTCGGCTGGGGGATCTGTGGGTGGAGTGGAATTAGTGATGGAGCTTTGAGGCAATGGAGTATCATATAGGTTGTGTTGGCTGAGAGAGGAATTCTGGACGTGTGATCTAGTGGAATCTATAATAGGAGCACCGAGATGGTGCTTTTGACTTTGGCCTGACATTAAATTTTGGCTGATGGGAGGATTGAGTGAGGGATGTTGGAGAACAGAAGAAGGGTTTTCAAGAAGTTCTTGTGCAAAATGAGTCACGACTTCAGATGATCCAACTAGTAACCGGGCGTGAACTTCAGTTGGCTCTGATGGCTCAGATATGGGGGTATCTTTTGATGAGATGGTATCTTGCATGTTATTAGGAAGAACATGAGAAGGCAGTGACTGAGTAACCGTTGAAGGGAATAAATTATCGTGTGGACGCTCAATGGCAGCAATCAAAGCGTTGGAGTTGGAAATTGCAGGTTGATTGGCCTGTAGTTGGTGTTCTATGGATGTAAGATTTGAAGGCCGGGTTGTTTCAAGTGGATTAATTGCATCTGTGTTTGATTGCTGGTTTAATGATTGTACGTCTGGTACAGAAGTCCGAATTTTTCGTGGACCTTCCTCGAGTAGGCGATTGATATGACTAGAGTCTTCAAGAGTTGAAGTGCGAACATCACTAGAAGCCACGCGAGTCTTATGCGTCGGTGGTACAGAATCCTCCACCGGCCGAGTAGAAGTAGCGAAAGCAGGGTTATCAATAGGTACCACAAGGAGCTGAGTATGTGCAGAAGGTGACGAGCGAATCTCTTGAATAGATGGTAGTCTTGGCCGTGAAGGATTTGCGCCTTGCCCGTGCAGATCCTTGTGCAACTGACCGGTTACATTCTGCTGGAAGATTTTACCGTCAATGCAACTGGGGCGATCCTTTCGACATGCACCCACCTCAGAGGGATACCAGTCCTCTCGAGACAACTGTTGTAGATCTTCGTGACAATGTATAGAGGTATCAGTACGTCTGGGAGGATCATGCGACTCTGATTTTCGGCTTTTAATAATGACTTTGGCAGAACACCCAGCCCCGCCATATGAAGCAATACGCTCCTCTGATTCGAATGGCGTGTTGATTTGAGTTGCTGAAGGCGACAGACGTCGCCTCTCAGTTTTGGTTATTTCTCTTTCAGAGTCGCCAAACCTTTGGCTTGGGTGAGTGGTGCCTTTATCGTTTGTCCCGGTGTTTGTCAAGGCAGCTTCAGAAATTTTGCGATGTCTTCCACCGCGCCAATGACGTTCTCTATCCCCGCATTTTCTCTCACTTTCTTCTTCCCCTCTTTCTTGTTTACTGCTCCTCTGGTCCTGTCTTTCACATTCCGGCTTGAATAGATCTTCCTTCTTATTGTCAGACTCTTGTTGACATACTTCCTTGCGCCGACGTTCCTCTCTACGTCGAACCCTGTTTAGACGTTCGCGTTCCTTGCGTTCACGCTCGTCTTGCTCACGTTCCCATATTTCCTGCTGCTGGCGTTCTCTTTTTCGTTGCTCCGCTGCTGATCGATGTTCCCTCTCTTTTCGCTGTAGCTCGAGTTGCTCTCGACGATCTCTCTCAGTTTGCCGTTCCCTTGCCTCCCTTGCCTTTCTCTCTCTTCGTTCTTGATTCCCTGACTCGTCTCCTCGCCGTTCCTTTTCTTGTTGCTCTTTCGCCTCTCTGTACGCCTGTTCTCGTAGCGGAAGTAATTGCTCAGCTTTCATATCCCTTGGCATTTTCTCCCTCAGCCGTTTCTCTTTTTCCTTATTACGCTCCCCCTCCCTCTCGAAATTTCTTTCTCTCTCCCTCTCTCTGACCCTCTCTTTTTCCTTCTGCTCATTTCGATCTTCATCTTTATCCTTCTTCTTCTCCCTTGTCCCATTATTCTGTTTATCCTTTTCTTTGCTCTCCTCCCTCTCCCCGTCCTGGTGTTCCCACCGTTGTACACCCTTTACCAACCTTCCTCGAACCGTTCCTAGAATTTCCCCTTGATAATGATCTCTACGTTCTTCGTCTTTGCTTTGAACCCACTGAAGTTTATCAGTGTTGAGTTCTTGGTCAGGCCCAACCTTGCGCAATCTTTTTTCTTTGCTATCGAGGTTATCATATCTTCGAAGTGGCCAAATTCCACGACTATCAATTTCATCAACCTGTGTGAGACGCTCTTTATTCCTCCTATTCTCTGTTCCCATCTGTGCACTTGTTGCATTTTTTTGGGATACAGGGGCTGTAAACGTTTGCCGTGAACGACCCGGTCTTTCAGATTTAGTGCGAGAAACATTGTTCTCATTGCCGGAAAGATCTATTACTTCGTTGCATTTTGAAGAAGACCCAGCTTTCTCTCTAGAATCATTCAAAGGCTTCAGGTTGGGAGCCTTAGATAGAGGGCGGCTCTGGGGCAAGGGGAGAGGCGGCAGTGTAACACCGCTAGTTGAAGAAACTGAGAATTGAGAGACGTGACTAAGGACACCAGAACTGGGAACCTGGACTCCAACGCTCTTGGGCGCGCGTTTCTTCGAGTGGGTGTCGGTCTCATGCTCAACACTATTGCCAAGCTGTGAATGATCTCTGTCCATTTGGAAAGAGGGAATTCGCTGCTTGTAAACGACATCTTTAGCCCTAGATTTCGAAGTGCCTGGCTGGCTATCATGGAAGCGCTGGAAGAAACTCTTCATACAGAGGCTTCAGATAGATATGGAACAGGAAGAATGAATCCCGCCCGTGTTGCGTGTCAATATAAGTGGGGCACTGCAACCACAAAACGAGAGGGTCATGAAATGACACCTTTGACATGAGGTGAAGGTGGGATTGCAGGCGCTTCCATATTTGGGATGAATCGTTAGGGGACTAGGACATCATAACAACCACAGCGCCAATTAAAACGTGCATTAATTACAAGTAACTAAGTGTGTATGCCAGCTACTACATCTACAACGATGGTGGTAGTAGCACAAGGCATACATCGTTGCTGACAGGATATAGGCACCACGAATGATGCACACACCAGGCCAGCTTCAGAACGAAGTCGACTTGGTACGTCTATCAACGGTTTGATGTTACACAATTTTGACTCACTACACGACAGTTGAACAGCGGTAAGGCTGCTGGAGCAACACTCCCTATCGAGACAATTTAAGGATTGTGTGGTATATGTAATCGAGGGACACTTAGCGAAACAGGGCAGACAGTAATTCGGCCAAAGTACGTAGTTTTTGTAGTTGCCTGGTCGTACATTCGCGGTGCCTATATACAAATTCGGGCGGAGATTGCCGTTGACGGAAAATGCCGGCCCGCCGGACAAGGCCTCTACGTAAGTCGTATCAAGGCAGCAGCTTCACATACAAGTCCATATTTCATTACAGAGATTCTGTTGTCCACTTCAGTAGACCATATCTCTACATCTTGTCGACTTGTATAACTAATCTTTGCTGGCGTGGTTGCACAATGGTCCGTCTCTTCGAGCTGTGCATCCCTCTCGTGCGTGGAACTGATCGTTACTTCCAGAACGACACCATGGAAGTTTTGGACGAGAAGGGAAATGTTATAAGGACTTTTGAAGACACTCCACCGGTTACAGATCGTAGGTGTTGTTCGTCTCGCCCCTCTCTATCTGGTCTGAGTATTTGGTCTCAGATGAGGCTTTCGTGGCTAGGCATATGCCTGACTTAGGATACGACCAGAAAGATTTCACAGCTTATACCTGGCATTTGAATAACTGGAGGAAACTGGAGAAGAAGCTTACCAGTCCCGAATTTGAGTGTGGCGGGCACAAATGGTCGGTACATCGTCTTCAGTGTGTATTCTCTTATCGTGTTATTATAGGCGCATACTATTATTTCCCTTTGGGAACTCCAATGCACCTCCTAATGACACAGTATCAGTTTACCTTGATTATGCCGAACCCAAGAAGTCGCCAGAAGGCTGGCACGCTTGCGCCCAGTTTGCTCTTGTCATCTCAAATCCCAATGATCCAACTATCTACACTGTTAGCCGTGAGTGCTCTCTGATAAGAATTGTGCCATTGATGGATATCATCTACAGATGCCCATCACCGTTTTATTGCGGAGGAGTGTGATTGGGGCTTCACACGATTCAGTGAACTCCGTAAACTACTCTCTTGTTTTGAGGCACAGCCTCGGCCAACGATAGAGGACGAAGCTGCAGATATCACTGTATTTGTTCGGGTTTTGGAGGATCCTACTGGTGTGCTATGGCATAATTTTGTAAAGTGAGCCTTTAAACTGAGCTTACACTCTCTTGACTGAGGCAATCGCAGTTATGACTCAAAGAAAGAGACGGGCTACGTTGGTCTGAAAAATCAGGGTGCTACGTGCTACATGAACTCGCTGCTTCAATCATTATACTGTACTCGATATTTCCGCAGGGTGAGTATGTCATTCTGTTGTAGTTACATTATCCTCACGTGCCCCAGGCTGTATATCAGATCCCAACAGAAGAAGATAGTCCGACAGAGAGTGTTCCTCTTGCTCTTCAGAGAGTATTTTATCACTTACAAACATCAGATCAGCCAGTCGGTACGTTCATCCTCAATTTCTCAACTCATGTCTTAACCTGAGTTCAGGGACTACGGAACTTACAAAGTCGTTTGGTTGGAAGTCTCTTGACTCCTTTTTACAGCATGACGTTCAGGAATTCAATCGAGTACTCCAGGATAAATTGGAATCCAAGATGAAGGCGCGTCTTTGGTATTGACAATGATTCGTATGCTGCTCATCTACGTCAGGATACGAAGGCAGAAGGAGCCATTGCGAAGCTCTTTGTAGGCAAGATGAAGAGTTATATTAAGTGCGTCAACGTTGATTATGAATCTTCGAGGATAGAGGAATTCAATGGTGGGATGATGTTTATCGCTTGCTCTGATATTCTGATCACTCGGTTAGATATTCAACTCAACGTCAAAGGGATGAAAAATCTACATGAGTCTTTCAAGGATTACGTGGCGGTGGAGACGCTTGATGGCGAGAACAAATATCATGCAGAAGGCTATGGGCTTCAGGATGCCAAGAAAGGCATTATATTCCAATCATTCCCTCCAGTGCTTCATCTGCAACTCAAACGATTTGAGTATGATCTTCAGCGGGATGCAATGGTCAAAATCAACGATCGTCATGAGTTTCCCTTCGAGATAGACCTTGCCGAATTTCTTGATTCCTCAGCCGATCGCTCTCAATCTTGGGTCTACAAGTTACATGGTGTCCTTGTCCATTCGGGGGATCTTCATGGTGGCCATTATTTTGCTCTGATCAAGCCTGATGGAAATTCCAGATGGTTAAAATTCGATGATGACCGAGTAACGCCTGTAACAGACAAAGAAGTCCTTGAAGAGAACTATGGCGGCGAACCTTTAAGTGGACTACCCCTTGCTCTTCAACGAAATCAAGTCCGTGCGATGAAACGTTTCACAAACGCTTACATGTTGGTTTATATCCGTGAACCTGCTCTCAATGAGGTCCTTCCACCCTTCATCGACGAAGACACTCCGGCTCATCTGAGTGCGTTTATTCCTCACATATCATATTGGCTGATTCCAATACATCCTCCCCCAAGAACGTCGCATTGACGAGGAGCGTATTCAATTGGAAGCCAAAAAAAGGGAAAGGGACGAACAACATCTATTCCTGACTGCCAAAGTACAAACATCACTAGACACCATCGAAATGATCCTGATATTTTTTACAGGTCATTACTGATGAGACGTTTAGCCGGCATGAAGGGTTTGATTTGGCTACCTTCGATGAGAAGAACTGGCCTGCTTCGGACCTTCCCAGTTTCCGTGTGTTGAAAACTGAGACATATAGTACGTTCAAGAGCCGAGTGGCAGAGCATTTTGACTATGCCGAAGATCATATTCGCCTATGGGTATTGGTCAATAGGCAGAACAAGACTGTCCGTCCTGATAGCCATATTCCTGAAAACCAAGATACTCTTAGTATGTCATTCATCCACCAAAACTCAAAAGCCTCTTGTAACCACAATATTTCTAAGCTGTTGATATGGTTCGCAATACTATGGCAGCGCGGCAAGCCGATCTTCGCCTTTATCTCGATGTGATTCCCGATCCCGTTAAGGTTGGTTTTTCCAAAGTCAGAAAATTGTTTCTATTAATGCCTGGGAAGCCCGATCCCCCTCCGCAGTCTATCATGATTTTTTTGAAACATTTTGACACTTCTAAGCAAACGCTTTATGGCGTTGGGAAGATTTTTGTTTCGAAGAATGCCAAGGTCGGTGACCTTGTGTCTATCATCAACGAACGAATGCGCTGGCCGGAAACACCATTAAAACTCTACGAGGTTTGTAACTCTCAATCTTGAATATCGAGCCGTGTCTTCATTTGTCTAGGAAATTAAACCCGGCATGATTGAGTTGATGAAACCAAAACTTTCCTTTGCTCAAAGTGAGATCCAGGATGGGGATATTATCTGTTTCCAAGTAGACCTAGCGGAAGACGAGTAAGTGTCAAGGCATATATTTATATTTATCCGGTCACACTCGTAATGATTGCAGAATTCATGATCTCGAAACGCAAGGCTTTTACTCGAATCCTTTGCCTTACTACGAATTCCTGCAGTACCGCGTTCTGATACTGTTCAAGCCCAAGCTGGTGGAGGCCGACATTGAGAATCCTGAATTCAGTCTCATTCTCAGTAAGAAGCATACATACGACATCGCGAGTACTAGTCAAATGTTCCGCAAACAAAGCCTAATATTCGGTCTAGATGTCAAACAAAGCAGGAGAGCAGCTCCGTCATGACCCCATTAAATTGCGCTTCACAACGACACATGCTGGTAACGGGTCACCGAAGTCGGTACTCAGGCGGTCACTAAATCAGAGTATCTCCGAAATCATGGGACCTAACTACATCAACCCTACTACGACAGTCATACTTTACGAGAAACTCGACGTTAGTATTGTCGAACTGGAGACTAAACGTAGTCTAAAGGTAACCTGGACGGGCATTCATAATAAGGAAGAGGGAACATATCCGTTTCTCTTGCCGAAAACGAACACCATTACCGATTTGACTGACCATCTATTGAAGCATGTCACGGTGATACCAAACAGTAGTCATCAAATCCGGATATTCGAAATTTCCAAGGATGGCAAGATGCAAAGGGAGTTCACAGGAGGCGAAATGATTGGCAACATCCCTGATCCCGTTGATCTGTTCGCTGAGGTGTGTCACTTAATGGTCTGGTCATGTCAACCTATTGACAGGGACGTGTAGGAGGTGCCAAAAGAAGAGCTAGAGGCCGATGACTCTGATAAAATCATTGGAGCTTTCCACTTTTCTAAAGATGTAACACGGACGCATGGTGTTCCATTTAAATTTGTCGTCAAGCAGGTATGTTACAGACTCTTGAAAGTGTTAGGGTCGGGGATAATTTGTGTTTTAGGGCGAGAGATTTGCTGACACAAAAAAGCGACTACAGGCAAGAATTGGGGTGGCAGACAAGGAATTTGCGAAATATCGATTCGCGCTAATCCAAGCATCGACGTTCAAGCAACCTTCGTATATCGAAGATGGTATGTGCTTGTCAAAGTTCACATTTGTGGTTTCTGAATGTTAAACTTTCAAGATGACACTATCTATGAGCATCAATTTGCACCTGAGGATGTACTGGGCTTGGATCACGTCGATAAATCAGGGCGAGCAAGAACTGGAGGCGAAAAAGCAATCGTCATCAGAGGATAAAGAATCAGCTACTCTATGGACCGGAACCTCAGTCAGTTTGCATCTCATGTTATTTCGATTCTTTCTATCACTGTACCTTGCCTTGTTTTGATCACAATAATACTCTGCAACTCCAAAGACGTCATGATATTAAATGTAGACTATATACAGATATGGATTGGCCAGGATGCCATCTACTGATGTTTATTTTTTCCCTTCTTCTTACCCTTTGTGCTCAGTCAGAAATAGGGAGATACGATACCAAGGAACTGACATACGGTTTTGGAGGTAGGGGGCTCCGCATCACTGTTGACTTGGGGACCGTTGCCTGCACTGACACCTGGTTTGAGAGTGGTAGATACAGGTGTGATATTCAAGGTTTGGCTAGAAGGAAGGGCGACGGGCACAGTGTCGAATTTCGCCTTAACGCCATACTTTTGTTCTGAAAATTGATATCTAAGGTCAGTCAATCTCCGGACAATTAATGGACGAACCAATCTCATGTTTAGTTTCCAATGTCCGTTCAAACACGGCTCGCATCTTCTCATTCGCCAGCATTTCATTTGCAGTTTGGAAGATGACCTGACCCCAGCCTGCAACAAACGAGTTTGCCTCGGCCACGACTTCCATGATTTCTGCTTCTAGCTCCTTTTCGGCTGCAAGGAGACTATTCCATAGCTCATCGCCTATCGAACCCTTTTGGAGGAGATTTTGGAGTGCAGGTTTGTCTTCACGGATTTTAAGTACACGCTGGACGTCTGTCATTGCACGAGAGACGAGGGCAGACTTGAGCAACGCATCGGATGCTGGAGGGTCTGTCTTTTGAAGGAGAGTGACGTAGGCGTTACGCTCGGGATGGGAAGGAAAGTAAGGTTCGAATATTTGTTCTGATAATATTAGTTATGGTTATGTGGCCGATACGTACGATGGTGCGGTGTGGACGTACTGGATAAATGCCGACGATAGAAATAACTGAATATGAGAAGGCCACCAAAGACGATGATGACATATGCGACGGGCACCAGAATGGAGGCCATGGTGGATTAAAGAACCATCAACGTGTTCTTGGATGTGCTGGCGGGAACTCGGTCATATTGGTTTATTATGTAATAAGAGATAGTGTCTTCTGCACCATGTTTACTGCTCGGAATGCTGTTCCCCGTGGAGCCTCTTCAAGGTCTTTCAAGAGGTTTGCATCAACCAAGGTATCTATGTTCTCTCCCATCATTGTACTGCTGCTCATACAGGTCTAGTCACTTCGCGAGACTTTGAAAGAAGTTATCCCTGCTAAACAGGAACAATTGAAAGACCTTGCAAGTCCTGTTGTTGGTTCATACACTCGAATCAACTAAACTTGACTGGAATTTTTCCAGAAAGCCAAGCATTCCGGAACTGTTGTAGGCAATGTCAAGGTTAGTGCCTCTTTTAAGCATGAGGATCCTAATTGTATCGCGCAGGTTGAGAACATCATTGGTGGCATGCGTGGCTTGAAGTCAATGCTCTGGGAAGCATCTGTCCTTGATCCCATCGAGGTACTTGTGAACCGTCTGCTTCTCAGGTCCATGCTCATTTCTATGATCACCAGGGTATCCGCTTCCATGGTCTCTCCATCCCAGATTGCCAAAAGGTCCTTCCGCCTGCTCCTGGCGGCAAAGAGATCATCGCAGAGAGTATGCTCTGGCTCCTGCTCACGGGTCAAGTACCCTCTCCCGAACAGACTCGTCAATTATCAGCCGAGTTGGCAGAGAAGGGTGAATTACCCAAGTTTGTTGAAGACCTTGTTGACGCGTGCGTTGTCTTGTCCACTTTTCTCGTTTCGCTTTGATTGATTGGCATGATTTTCTAGGCTCCCACAAACTTTGCATCCAATGACGCAATTGGGTACCTGCGTGTCTGCGCTAAACCATGATAGTCGATTTCAGGGGGCGTATGAAAATGGAATGAAGAAATCTGAGTACTGGATACATGCACTAGAGGATTGCTTGACGCTGATAGCCAAGCTTCCGGCTCTTGCTGCAAGGATTTACAGAAATGTGTATAAGCCCGGTGCTGAAATTCCGGTACTTGACAAGAACCTTGATCTCGTTGGTGAGTGCAATACAAGGAACACCTCACCCCACTCTGGTGTTAATAGAATTGACTTCATAGGTAATTACGCAAAGCTCCTAGGTTATGGTAACAATCACAGCTTGACTGAGTATCTCCGTCTCTACATTGCCCTTCACGGTGACCACGAAGGTGGCAATGCTTCCGCCCATACTGCTCGTAAGTCTTATCGAATTCGAGAGGCATGAAAACCTGTTGAATGATTTTTTTACCCTCAAAGATCTTGTTGGATCTACGCTTTCTGATCCTTTCCTGGCGTACTCTGCTGCCCTGTTTGCCCTTGCCGGTCCTCTCCATGGGTAAGCCTTCGAAGTTGATTTTCCCGAAAAGCTGGACTCAATCGTATACATATTTAGTCTCGCTAACCAGGAAGTTCTCCGCTGGCAACTTTCCATGCAAAAGGAGATTGGTGATAATATTACACATGAGAATATCAAAGACTACCTTTGGAAGACACTCAGAAATGGTCAAGTCGTGCCCGGCTATGGACATGGTGTGCTTAGGAGTCCTGACCCTAGATTCGTTGCTCTGCAACAGTTCTGCCAGACTAGACCGGAGCTTAAGGAGTCCCCGATTATACAGTTGGTTAACAAGACTTCAGAGGTTGCTCCTAGTGTACTAAAGGAACATGGCAAGGTTTGTGCAGTCGATTGTGTGAATGTTAGAGTGGGACTGATGTAGCCGTAGACAAAGAACCCATATCCCAATGTAGATGCTACTTCAGGATGTGTCTTATACCATTATGGTCTGACCGAATTTAAGGCAAGTGGTAATCACTCTATTATTAGGACTTGATCAATGAGTGTGCAGTATTACACTGTTATATTTGGTGTTTCCCGTGCCCTTGGTGCACTTACCCAACTTGTATGGGCGAGAGCACTTGGACTGCCTTTGGAGAGGCCGAAATGTGCGTCATTATTGATGCTTCGCCGAAAGTTTGCTAATCATGCTTTTAGCTGTGTCTATGGACGTTCTCGAGAAGCTCGTCAAAACTTAGATACAGCTCCCACGATTATCTACCTTTGACCTTGATCACACTATGATAAAAAGAGAATCTAAACACAGTTTGATGGTACAAGGAAGCTTTTACATACACCAAGAGTCGAGGCAGTCAGCCAATGAGGATACAAGGAGAGAAGCAGATAATCGGATAGTCTTTGCCACAATTGTAAAGATAATCAACAGCCAAACCAAAGAAGGCAAGGGATAAATACAGGGAAAAAATTACCTAGAAACGTCTGGATTGACCAGGGCCAGACTGCAAGGGCGGTGACCGAAGAACGGGATCAGGAAGCGGTGGTCCTCGAGGCATTGCACCTCCGAGAGGAGTGAAGGCCTGTGAAGGACCATTGTACCCTACAGGAGGGACACCTCCGGGTGGGGCAGGATAGGGAGAGCTGTTTGGTGGGAGAGTACCAGGTGGTGGAGGCCCACGAACGATAGGTGCAGGGACAGTTTGGGAGCATTGAGGGCCACCACTTGAACGAGAAGCTGAGCCCGATGGGGTACCGGGATCGCGAAGTGGAATAGGGGAGCGAGAAGGGCCACTACTAGCAATTCCACTGCCACTCTTCTCTGCAGCCTTGATGATCTCGTCACTGGGTTTTAACTTTGTCAAACTGCGGAGGCTAAAAATAGAATGTTAAACAAGAAAAGACATACTCAAGGAGGTTAAGTGCGGCACAAAGAACTACCCACTCTACACAGTCTTCGTTGCCCTCACCGAGTGTCTGCCACACAGCTTTTTCTTCTGGCGTTTTTCCAGTGATACTGATTCTGGTGCCACCGCCATTAGGACCGGGAGGGTTCTTCTGGATTTTGCCGAATTCGATTCGCTTGGGCGGGATGTTATGGCCGGCGTAGGCGAAATAAAACATGCTCCAGAAGGCTGCATTGGGATTGGGCTTTGAGATCTGGAAGAGGGGGAGATCTGGAGAGTCTGGGGAGGGGAGAGAAAGCTTGTAGATGGGAGAGATGACACCTGTGTTGGCTATAGACCATTTGAGGTTGCGAGAGGCCTCACAGCGGACGACGCGGGCGGCTGAGCCTGAGGCATGGCCTGGGTCTGATGCTGATCCCTTGCTGTTCTCACGACGTGGAGGGAAGAGCTTTGCAACACAGAGATCACCCTGGGGAGAGGGAGTGAGGAGGTAGTTTTCTGTGTTCTGGGAAGGGTGAGCAGGGAAGGGAAGAGAAGGAAAGGACTTGCATAGTTTGTGTGGAGATATGAGTAGAGGATGTTTGTAGGCTGGCCATGGGGAGTAATGATGAGGGTTGGGAGATGGTTTGGAATGGGAGGATGGTTTGGAGAGGTATAGACTGCGTAGATGGCGGCCATTGCAAAGGGGAGAAGACAACGTCACTGTGTGACCAGAGTCACAGTCCACGACTGTGCTCGCCCGTGACGACGGTTCTCCAGCGATGAAAAGCATTACAAGGTCCTGGGTCAGTTTTTTCTCCTCTGCCACTGCACAAGTTGTTGACAAGTTGTTCATTTTCCGCAGCTCACAAAAAAGACTTCCAAAGACTCCAACACAACAAAGAAATACGCTGCACCCCCGACTCCCTCCCCACCTCCCAACCCCAAACCACCCCCTCCCCCTCCAGGCCACCAGCCCCAGTCTGCCCACATATCTTCCTCTTCCTTCTCCAACATCCCCACCAACTCCCGCCAGTCCGCCCAGTCTCTTCACAACATCCCTGATCGCAGATCCTCAGTCGATAGTTTGCCTCCTCCACCTCCAATCGTCGTCGTCAGCTCCGACCCTGCTTTCGATCAGAAGCGCTTCCAACAGACGGCTCCGGAGCGTCATTCTCTAGCCCTCGATCATGTAAATACAGCCCCTCCACGCTCCACAAGGGGCCTCCGTCCAAACCAGCCTCCAAAGGACACCATTCCCATCGTCGGAAAACCTCCCCGAAAACAGCGCAGCAGCCGCTTTGTCGTAACTGAAAAGGTCGAAATCGAACGTCTTGCCCCATTCATGGGTCAGTTTCCGTCTCTCCATGTCTTGTGTCCTTCTCATCACGCTCCACAGAAACACCCCCAAACGAACGTCCTCAGCTCTTTATCAAAAAGCTTCACCAGTGTCGCGTGCTCTTTGATTTTAACGATGCGAATGCTGAGCTCAGAGGCAAGCAGATTAAAGCACAGACTCTTCGCGAGATGGTCGAGTACATCACTACGCAACGCAGTGTAATCACTGAAAATATCTATCCCGAAGTGGTCAACATGGTGCGTCACACTCTTGTGCTGATCCTTGTCACCCATTTAGCCACCACTAGTTTGCAACAAATCTCTTCCGTTCAATCCCTCCCCCCGTTAATCCAGTTGGTGACGCTTTCGACCCTGAAGAGGACGAGCCTGTCCTTGAGCTAGCATGGCCTCATCTCCAGGTTGTCTACGAGTTCTTCCTTCGGTTCATCGAGAGCCCCGATTTCAATACAAACATTGCAAAACGATACATCGACCAATCTTTCGTGCTCAATCTCCTCGAATTGTTCGACTCGGAAGACCCGCGGGAACGAGATTTTCTCAAGACCACTCTGCATCGGATCTATGGCAAAGTGCTCACCCTCCGTGCTTTCATTCGTCGTTCCATTAACAACGTCTTCTTCCACTTTGTCTATGAAACTGAACGACATAATGGCATCGCCGAGCTTCTTGAAATTCTCGGTTCCATCATCAATGGCTTTGTTCTACCGCTCAAGGACGAACACAGGATCTTCCTTAACCGTATCCTCATCCCACTACACAAAGTCAAGAGTCTCTCCCTATATCACCCTCAGCTGGCTTATTGTGTCGTCCAATTCCTCGAAAAAGATCCCCTACTGGCTGAAGAAGTCATGATGGGGCTCCTCAAGTTTTGGCCCAAGGTCAACTCCCCAAAGGAAGTCATGTATTTAAACGAGGTTGAAGAAATCCTTGACGTGACAGACCCAAAGGAATTCAGGAAGATCCAAGTGGCTCTGTTCATGCAGTTGGCCCGCTGTATTAATAGCCAACATTTCCAAGTTGCTGAGCGTGCACTCTTGTACTGGAACAATGAATATGTGGTAAATCTGATGAGTGATAACCTTGCCATCATTCTTCCTATAGTCTTTCCGGCCCTCTATAATAACTGCAGATCTCACTGGAATCGGTGAGCATCACATAAATTCTTTTACCTGATTAACACTCACTGGTGTAGTACGATTCACGGCATGGTGTATAATGTCCTGAAACTGTTCATGGATATCAATCCCGAACTGTTTGACGAGACATTGTCGCAATACAAACAGCGTAGAATCGAGTGCGCGCAGACCTCTTAGCCTTTGTCCCTCCTGAATTTTTTGCAGGGAGCAAGAACACGCTGTACAGCGGTTCGAAAATTGGGAAAAATTACGGCAAGTTGCCCGCGTTAAAGCTGGCGACAGGCTTCCCAAGAGCTACAAGGAATTTGTCCGTGAAGCACCTCCACCGCCTGTTCCTGATGACAATGATATTTTTGACCTGTCAATGGAGTTGAATGCTGTTTCAATTGATGATGTCCAAGGCGATCTTGATGAGCAAGGGATTGAGCGGGTGCCTATGGCTGATCCTGGCCTGGATGTAGGTTTACTCAATTCAAATCTTACTGCCATCGGTCATTTATCCTACTTTAAGCGGCCGATTCCTGCAGTAGGAGAACATCCAGGCTCTGAGCAACATGGCGGGTTGCACACACGCCGCAAGAGTGTTCTGCCAGGTATGCGCACTCGACATATACAACGACTGTAGATATTGACTACACATGCCCAGTTGATCCCAGCGTTTTACAGGACTTGCAAGCCCATAGAAGCCTAGATAGTGGACGACTGTCCTGATTCCTTTGCATACCTCGTGATGGCTCCTACTACCTCACATTTATACATACCTCCAAGACAGTTAATATATATCCCCGTTTCAGGCCTTTTCTCTATTTCTTTTCGTGACTTGTATTACAAGTGGCGTTTCTTTTTTTGTTGATAGTACTGCTTACTTCTCAGCATCTTGTTCACTGTTTTCGCTACCCCTACACGTATAACAACATACTTTGTTATCATTGTCCACGTGTATCAATTACCGCCAGATTTCCATCTGTTTTTCCAGGGAAATATATTTATCGTGTTATTTTTCCGTCTTTGAAAAACATGGGCGAGCAAATTTTGGGAGGAGGGATTCTTGGTAGACAGCGCCTGCCAAATATGGAAGAGCGCGTGGCAATAACAAGCAGGTCCTTGTTTCGCGTCGGCGCTGTAGCTGTTGATGTCTTCGTTTCAACCCACTAGAGCATCTCCTCCACTACGTTCAATAAAACCTATCCACGACTTCCGTGGACCACCCTCTATCGATTTCTCAGTGATCTCTAGCTCCACTGTTGTTGTGCCAGAGCTCTTGAATCTAACTGCCGATGACATAGAGTTCATTGAAGCCGTTATCAAGCGGGCTGGGCCTTTTGCAACGACCTTTCCTCTCGTCTTCAAGGCTTATAATGATGTTCTCAAAGAACGAGACATGGATGCTGGCGAGGTGAAATATTACGGCAAACTCCTGAAGCTTGGGACCATGAAAGGGAAAAACTGGGGTGAAAAATGGGAAGCTGTTCAGAAGTATCATCCGCAGGTAATTCTCAAGTCCTCCAAAAAAAAATTTTCATTCTCACTTCTCTCAAAATCAACAGCCACAAGAAGATTCAACGCACAACCGCGGAAACGCGTCACCACGCGTCAATCCACACTCAAGATTTACGCAGGAAACACCGGTACCTGTCTTGCTTCCTTTACAGGACGTCGACACGGAGACTTCGGACTTGAGTGAAGATCAAAGACGCTCGATCACACCAACGGCTACAAGGAGATCAGGAAAAAATTTCCCTACATCTTCTTCGAATAACCGCTTTTCAGTCGCTCGCCGAGGGCTTATGAATAGCCGAGGTCAAAGCTCAATGGATGAAGATGACGTTTGGGATAAGATTCGAATGCAACAACTAGAGGCGGAGGCAGATCGATTCCGGGAAGAGAGGTTGTTGGGAAAGTGCTGGGGAATTTGGGTGCAGGGTTGTCGATGGATTATGGTGCGTGCATCTTTACGCAAGAGATTGTACTATAGTGAAGGTAAAAGGGTAGGCTTCACATAATCAAATTGACGGGGCTAGAAACACATTTCTTCTGAGACTGGCTTTCCACCATTGGAGAGATTCTTTTGCTTCCCGCAAAACAATATATGAAGATGTCATTGTCCTGGACAACGAACGACTAATTCGTACATTCTTGACCCTCTGGAGGAAGAGGTTGAGGGAGAAGCAACTAACAAAACGGCGAGCTGATATGCGGAATAAAATGGACATGATTAAAGATTGCCAGAATAGGCGCACGCTAAGGAAAGCCTGGACCTCTTGGGCGCAGAAATATCGATCTGCGTTTGCAGATCAGCAATACAAAGCAAAAATCTTGCTGGAGGCTTATCTGAGATGGAAGGACATTTTCCGGCGCATTGACAAACTCGAAGTGAAGGCAGAACACTTAATTGTGGTAAGAAATGAGGGACTGCTTTTCAGATGCTGGGAAGCTTGGCGAGTTGGTGCTTTGCAGACGAGAACAGAGAAAGAAATGAATAGGCGTGTTCAGGCAAGGATAGTGTGGCAAGCGTGGGTTGTATGGAAGAGACATACGTCAGTTGTTTAATCCTGTCACAAAGTCTCTGTGGCTAACCCTTCACAGACATGACTATCGCAGAGCAATATTGTTCAGGGATCGCTGCTTGAAGAATCGGTTTTTTTCTAAATGGCGAACCCTCATCCAAAATATTAGTGTAGGTCTCACTTATATTCTCGACGCAAATCATCTCAACCTTCACTGCAGGCACTTGATGCTCGAGCAGATAAACATTCGATTCGACGTGACAAAATCCTGATCTGTGCTATATTTCGTGTATGGTTGGCGCACGTTCGCGAGAGAGAGGTGACCCGCCAACGCGATCAAAAGCTCCTATATTCGAAGTCATTAGCATGGAAGAAGAAAGTAGCCCGGAATCGCCAGCGAGAAGGTAATCTCCCGCACATCGCCCAAAAACCAAACTTTCAACTGATTTGTACTTGAAGAACTCGCTGCTGTTTTCTATCAGAAAACAAGCATACGTGTGATTTCGACAACTCTTCTGCAATGGCAAGAAGCCCGTATATCACACCAAAATGCATACGAAGCAGCATCGCGCGTTTACGACGAATGTCTTGTCAAGAAGATGGGGTTTTTATGGTTATCACGATTGCGGGAAAGTGTAGAAGAGCGCAAGCGGCAGAAGCTTGTTAAAAAGCTTCAGAACCGTCAGGCAGCACGGGTTTTATACCGTAGGATTTGCTTTTCATTATTTTTATTCCGACTGAAATGATCTCAGGTTGGCTATTGCTCGCACGCAAGAGACGGCGTTGTGCCCAAGCTGAACTACTCGTACAAGGAAGATCACGCCAGGTGAGTACTCAACAGATTAGTATATTTGTCGACCCATTACATTTGCATTTCAGCGGCTTGGGCAAAATGCACTGTCGCATTGGACTCAAAGGGTGATTTCTAGGCGAGAACGAGAGTTGCACGCTATTGAGCTGTACAATCTGAAATTAGAGAGGTCAGTCGACAAAGGGAACAAGATCAATTATAGCTCACCCGGCCCAGAGACGCTTGGACACGGTTCAACTCTAGTCTTAGGCGTCATAAAGAGACTTTGAGTCTCCTGGAAGATCATCTGACTATCAGGAAAGAAGGCAAGGAACCGATTTCATGTCTCCCAGCAATTTTACACTGAAGGTGTTCTCAGATATGCTGAGCCGCTTCTTCCAGCGATGGAAAAATGCCACTCACATGGCACAACATCGCAGATACATTTTGCAGCAAAAGGAAGAGGAGAACAAAATTTTGGTACTTCAAAAGGTGTGGACCAAGTGGAAATCTAACTATCTTGAGCGACGCCTTCGACCATTGGTATGAGGCATTTCCAGTATATGAACAATAGTCAAGCAAACTGATTGTTCGTACCGTATAGGAAATCGAGATGTTGATGCGAAGTCAGCAGAACTTGATGTATCAGGCCTTTTGTGTCTGGCACAGCAAAGCAAGGGTAAAACCATTCGGGACGCCTTCTAGCTGAAACTCATTCATATAACTAGACGCGGCCTATGATAATAGCCGTTAAATTTAATGCGCAACGGACAAAGAAGAAGTTTTATGTCAAGTGGCGCGAAACTTTGCCATTGGTTCAGAAGGTGAAAAGGGCCAAGGGCAAATACGATAGCACGGTCTTGTGTACGTTTAATGTGCTATTCACGCTATCGATGATGAGATATACATCTACATCTACAGCTCGATTTTTCAATCACTGGCTAGAAGCATATCGTACAAAACTGGTTTCGAAAGCGATTGCGTTAGTGTTCAGCTGAAGTGTCGACAAGATGTTCTTATATTAATTCTGCTTTTAGTCGAGCACGATATCTTCGGCTGCCCAGCGACAGAGCCCGAATCATCAAACGCCTACCACCGATAATGACTCCTCCATCTTCATCGGGATCGCCTCCACACGAGTCCACGCCTGTGTTAAACAACAAGCTATATTCGATTAGGCCGAGAAGTTCGTCGATATCGCGGCGCAGCAATTCGAACGTGCCGTCGAACGAGAGGCATACCAACGAAGCACCTGATAATCAAGAACCAAATTCAACAGGAGGGCGTCCACGGCCTTCTCGCCTTTCGCGATCTCCGTTTGGAAAAGGAAAGGGAGCTGGAATTGTCAGCCTTCTACGGACCAATGTGCATCAAGATGAACAGGGCAAATCAGATTTGAGCCCACCCCGTCCCAAATTCCCATTCTCTACCACAAGTCGTCGCCAATCGGGTGTTAACGGGGTAAATTCCAGGGATATAAATGGACCTTCGTTGTTCCTCTCAATAAATGCAGAAAGTACGCCTCCTATCCGCAAAACACGCTCAAATGCTTCCGACGACGTGGTTGAGCGCAGGGCCGAATGGAATCGGTTTGCACTCAAGTCAGGGGCCAAGAAGCATTCGCCGTCTGTGTCCTCACAGCTGACCGGATCCCCATCTTCGCCATAGTTAGAACTGCTGGCAGCTTCTAAAACAACCGGAATGCGGTATATAAAAAGTTGTAACAGGTTGTAAAAGTTTGTGTCAGATAGATATAAATCAAATATGATTTGACCGAGGCATAGAATGCCGAATGGAATAATAGGAAATACAAGCCCCGGTTTGGGGACTGGAACGACAGGGTTCAATAGAAGCGTTTCATCTTTCGTTGCTGGCCATCGAAGAACCGAGTGGTATGAGAGAAGATGATGCCGGAACCCTGAAAACATGTTAAGAATTGCTATAGTACTGCCAGCCGACCCAATTGGCTATAACGAAATAGAAGGTGGTGGGGATAATGAGGATGGAAAAATATTTGTAGTGTTTGTCTTCTGCAAGCGCGCGCAACACCTCCAAAAAAGACAACTAATAAGGCCACCTGAACCCGAGTATGGTCGGACGTACCCAGATGCTCTTTACAGGGTAAAAGGTGCTGAGTAGGATGCTATAGCTTGCCATGATGAAAAAGATGATACAGAGTGTGACGATAACATAACCGCTATCGACTTTTGGCATGCACCTTGCGCGATGCAGGAGGGTCAGTAAGCCTGGGAATAAGTGTGACACAAGGTCGTTACTGGGTCGTTATGGCCAGCGTGGAGACTTGCTGAACTAATTGGACATGTATGAACATGGAGCTTCTCTCAAACTCAACCAAAGCTCCAACTACAGACCAGGGAAGAGGCCTGGAACACCTGGAAAACAACAAACACAAGGACAATGAGTGCTTTCGAAACTGAATTGCGCCACTCGGAACAGGAAGTCGACGAGCACCCCAGGTTGGTCGATCGGCGTAACCAGGACACCCACAGCTCAACACGTGTTTTCTAGGCCTCTGCAGAAAGATGCAATAGCTGGCAAACAGGAGGAATGGAGGCCAGTGCCTCTGAGTTACCTGGAACCCGACATTCCTGTTGCAGATCTCAACGTCGACTTCTCTACTATAGCGGGCGTAAATGGATCAGAGTGAGAAGACTTCCTCCCCGTTGACATTTGACGTTTACCTGGCCCCCAGGGACTCTGCAGAAAAGGTCCGAATTGAGAAGCGGAAGTCAAATCTGTTGAAGCTAAACGAAGAAAATGAGAAATTGCGTCGGGAACTTAAGGCTCTGAGTGACAAGTTGGAGGCTGCTGAGCGCCAGCGTGCACAACAACAGCCTCAAGACTCGAGACTAGAATAGAATAGAACTATGTTTGTCACTATATGCAGCACGTGACATGCACCAACCCTATATCACAATCGAATACTTATCTCCCTCCATCTCTACTCCACTCCACATCGATAAACCCTCTTTGCTATGGTACGCTCTTCCCTGTGTCCAGTCCTTCCTTCTCTCACATTTTATTTCCATAAAGAGTCGCAGACAGTCCGCCACCGCTGCCCGTCGCATGTCCGAACGACGTGGTTCAGGCAAGTCCTCCCGTCGGCCGTCCATCGACCCGTCGAGGCTTGTTCCAATGGACAAGTCAGATAATGTCCTGACTTTTTGTCTATAAGCTTATCTTTTTTTCCCTGATACAGAACCTCTCACATCGGTGGTGCCGATGATTTCAAAGTAGTCTTCATTGGCGCAGGCAATATTATGTTCGGTCAGGAAAATCTTTTATCATTTTGTTAGTGGTCTAATTTGATACGTTAGGTTCCGATGAGGGGCCCTGGAACCATTCTTTCCGTTTGGAACAGTGAGTTATGATCAGTCAGGCACTCCATTCCCATTCTGAACACTCATTTAGCAAACTTGGTCGACGCCTTAAAGTTGTGGCGCTGATCGATCCTGCCATTGAGCGCGCTACTTCCGTTCTCCAGAAGAAATGCGACTCTTTTGTCTTTTCAGCATACCAGGATACGCGTGTTTACAAAACACTCGAAGACTTCATCAAGGTCATGACTCCGGCAGAGCGGCCTCGTGCCATTATCATTGGCAGCCCCCCGATGTTCCGAGGCTCTCTCCAGCCTGAAAAGGATCTTGAAGTCCGAATCATCAACCATTTCCCAGGAGTGGCAATGTTTATTGAAAAACCCATAGCGACTGGGCCATATGAATATCGACAGGATGGACTGCAGATCGCCAAGATGCTCACTGATACTAAAACCATTTGTTCTGTTGGGTAAATGCGATCTTGTCTTCCACTTTCATTCGAAATGTGAATTAATTCTGCTCAGATACATGCTGCGTTATCTCAAGGCTGTCCAGCTCATGAAGCAAGTCATCGAAGAAAATGACTTGACTGTCATGTGCACGATTGCTCGTTATGCCAGTGCTTACGAGTCTATTGCCAAGCCGGACTGGTGGGATAAATCTAAAAGGTCCGTGGGCACTTCTACTTATTGAATCAATCTTAAAATCGCTTGACAATTAAGTGCGGGCCCTGTCATTGAACAAGGCACTCACTTCTGTGACCTCTCTCGCTACTTCGGTGGCGAAGTTGATCTTGAATCCGTCACGGCGCATTCCCTAGAATGGGATGAGAACGCTGGTCAGCTTACTAAGATACGCGTTGATGAGAGCAAGATCGCCCCTGAAAATAGGATACCCCGTGTCACTGCGGCCAACTGGTAAGCCATAGGAGCATATTGAAGTTCTCAGCTGATTTAATAAACCCCTTTTGGATAGGAAATATGATAGCGGAGCTGTAGGAAGCTTCGTTCATGTTGCTGCTCTTCAGGGCACGGATTATAGCTGCGAATTTGAAGTCTACGCTGATGGATACCTTCTCAAGTATGAACTCCATATTATATCTGCGGTTTGCGATTCCTTTCTGATCCTCCTATAGACTTGTCAATCCCTATGTTCAACCTGCACTTTATATCCGAAGGCCCGGCGATGACCATGAACAGGTGATGACCTTCCCGGACGATGACCCATTCTTCTCCGAGATTTCCAACCTGATCGACGTTGTTGAAGACATCGAAGAAGATCCGGAAGCTGCCCAAATTTTGAGCAGCTATGAAGGTGAGACCTCGGAATATAGGATGATATAAACTCATACCCACGACAACTCAGATGCTGTGAGGACCTACGAGCTGACTTGGGCCATCCGGATTGCCTCAGAAAAGTCTCGCGCAGCCAAGCTCCAGGCGAGCAATGACGCTGCAAAAGCTCAGAAGGCACAGCAGACTGAATAAATTGGTTTGGATTATAAAAAGATAGTCCAATTTTTGGAGAAGCAAACTATTACCTCGATAAATACCTGAAGAAATACTTTGTAGCTATGACTTGTCAATCTTGAGTTTCTTAGAGATTGAATGTGCCTTCCTCTCGTTTGACTCCTTACACTGATGGTCATGCACCTGATGTGACTCGAGTCGACGTTTTCTGTACAATTCACGGCGTTTCTCCAGTTTCTCCCACTCTTCCTGAAGGTGAGCTTTGAGCATAGGCATGTTATTCTTTGCCACGTCACAGTAGAAGCAAGTCAGAGGTTTCTTGAGCAGGGATCCATACTCAGTCGGCGAAAGCTTAAATATCTAAAGGCGTATCATCAATATTAGAGATAGACATGGTATTGGACGCACATTTTGGAAATACGACGTTTCAGCATCGAACCAGGACAAAACTTGATCTACATGCAGAAAAAATCCATGTTTGGGATGAAATGAATTATAGTGCTTTTTCGTTTTCATCCTTTCTGAACATAAATCTGCGGAAAGAACGTGAAGATGGATATGCCTAGTACCCCTTGAGGATACTAATGTACGAACAAACAAAACTTCAAAGGCTCACTCCATCGAAGGGACCCCATGAAAACCAACCCAAATATCCCAAACAAAGCCGTACCGCTTCTCCATCTCTCCCTCTATTTCTGTTTTGACGCGCAAAGCATCCTCTTTGAGTGAAAGAATAAGTTCCTTTACTTGATCTTTACTGATATGTTCTGAATTAAGAAGCGTGCGAAGACTTGAAAGGTCAGTCACTGAAGGAGATAGAGCCGCCGTCCTCTCAGGGGCAACAAGCCTTGAATTCTGGTCTAAAATCTTGTTTGAGGAATTTTTAGATGACGTTGGTGAAGATAGTGATGTTGCGATACGAGGTAGAACAAGGAAGTGAAATATAGACTTGGGATAAGCGTCGAAGATAGTCATGGTTTTCTCTGTGTGAGAGAATAATACTGACAACGGTAGTTCAGTGGGTTTCATGGACGCATAGGAACGCAGAACCGTCAAATTTGCCATTAGGTTGGATGAGAGCTCAGGTCAAGGGGTTGATCTCCTTTCAAGTCACGAGACGTTACTTTTGGAGGTGGTCCACGCTGGAGTCAGGCTAATTCTCCACCTTTCTTTATTACGTTGATCTGATAGTAGTGCCCGAGGATGTATAAGGAATGATATCAGATCAGACCAACACGAGTTTAAATCAGACTTTGAAATGGACTAACTTGAACTGACACGATTGCATCAGCGGATCACCAGGTGCATTCCCTTGTCCACTTGGATGATGTAGAACGCAAGACTAGTGAGCGGATCATTTCCCTTTCTATCTTGTAATTTTTCCGCTTCACTCGCATCCGGGTGACCCACAATTCTTTGTCTAGATGCATATGTACTTATATAGGTTCTTGCTGTTCCTTAGTCGTCTACCTAACGTGACTCCTGAGTTAATCGTTGACATTAAACACCAAGTTTCAAGATTTGTAAGTCTTGCTCGCTACGTGCTCAATACTGTACATCACGAGGTAAGATCACATCATTTACTGCAGGAGCGAGCCTCTTTGGTTGTTATCCGTAAGAGAAAAGCATCACTGACTAGAAGAAACAAGAAAGGGACAAGAGGGCCCAGTAAGTATTGTCAATATATCCTCAAATAATATTCAATGGCGGTATAATCACTTGGAAGCTCAGCATATACAAAACTATAAGACTCACGATTATCTTATCTCAATATACATAGAAGTTTTGTAGTTCTATATTTGGCAGTAGGGCAGTACAGATACCTCAACTCAGTAACGATCGAGGCTTCAGAATATACGAAATACAGTCATGCTTTCAATTACCAACAATGCCAGCAGAAACCCATCAAACTGAGAAAATCATACTTTATTCACAAGGAGTTTCCTCAGATCATCCGATAATTTCAATGGGCCTACGTCGGTTTGCTTCTTTTGAGTAGTACAAGTTGAGGGTGACGTTGCTGAATTTCGATGACGAAGTCCATGCATTCGTGACAACGCATTCACTTCTTCTGCCTTTCGCTTATCGATGTCGGCTACGAGTTGAGCAAAAGAGAGGAAAAGAACTTCGGCTTGGGCAAGGGTAGTCTCAAGCTCGATCGTTATGCTGAGTTCATTGCAATACTAGACCTGCATTAAGGCGCCAAAATCTTTATGCTTCACAAAAGCTGCTGACCTTTAGAATTTCATCAAACTGATAAAGATATAGTGAGTGGACGAAGGACGGGATATGAGAGACATACCTCTACTAGGTATCGAAGGATCACGTCCCTGTGCGACTCCAAGATGGCGAGAGCGATAAAAAGTACGAATTCAGTACTGTAGTAGTCCGTCCATAAAACTTCCCATAACCCCAGCACCTCATCAAACGGAAATTCGCGTTTGAAGGCGATGAGGACCCAGCTGCAATCTGGTCTCGGTCATTCCATAACTCAAATTAGAGCACGTTGAGCATACCGGAAGCAAAAGAATAGATTCAGACTATCGGTTTTATCTATGATGTTTAAGTAGGCTCCAATATACACATGACCAACAAGGAATTACCAAAGTGTTTGAAGAGCTCTGGGTCCATCACCTCAATCAATCCCTGTAAAGTCGATAACTGTTTCTTCATCCCACTTTGGTCCCGCAAGAAATTCTTTTTCTATCCGACATCATCTTATATCCATGAACGGTGCAGTATAGGAACTCACCATTCTTTCCATGAATTGTACAAAACACCAAAATGTCATTCCCTCATCCGCATCCATGACCACGTAGATTGGTGCACAAAGGTCCGACATACCCTGTACGTAGCCTAATCAACAGTAAATGTACGATCATGAAAAAGAGACAAAACTCCACACACCCAGGTCCTTCTCGTAGAAATTATATGTAAGTAGGATAGCACCCAGTCGCTCAATATGCTCGTTGGTGGGTGATTGGGCACCAAAGTCATCTAGATTGGGTGAAATAATTGAGTGATCATACGAATTTTCCTTTCCTTGTTCAACTGAAGTTCCAGCAAAGCGAGGGTGTGTTCGGTCCGTTCTTCGGCAATCCACGTCGATGCGATGACGCTCCTCCATCGTGTCCTGTCTGTCAAAAACTTCAGGAACACCGCACCACGTATTCTTGATCTCTTGATACTGCTGCCTATTGAGATTATTAATAGAAAGACCTGGGAACAAGAGGTAAATATGCAGACTTTTTCCTCTGCCAAACTTGCTCTCTCTCTTCTGCGGTTGACTCCCAATCAAAAACACCAAGCAAAAAGGGCCAAACTTTCCTTCTCAACTCGTTCTCTCCACTGATACCTCTTCTAAACACTTCCCTCTTAAACTCTTCAATCGCAATCAGCGGTCCCCCTTCCTGGTCAAACCACTCTACCCATTCCCTCTCGGTCACAGGCTTTTCTGGAGTTCTGGAGCTCTTCGGGGTCGGCAAATTTGCAGTCGTGTGCAGCAACTCAAATATCCCAAGCGATGAATCTTCTTGTTCGTTGTCCGCATATACTGAATGTAAAGCTTGTGCTTCACGTCTTCTGGCTCTTTCACCTTCCTCAGCGACAATCCTGGCCCACCGCGCCAGGTATACCCTTGCGCTCTCAAATTCGCCGACACCACCCTTCTCAACCCAAGAGCCCCATTCCCATTCTCCTGGGGCACTGACAAGACTTTGCACGGGTTCTGGTAAGTGTGGAACAATAGGCTTAGCCAGAGGATGCGAAAGGATGTTTTGTGCTGCATGACGAGTAGCTCGTGTAATATTGGAAAAGCTCTGTATGAAAGCTGTTCGTGTCTGAGAAGAACTTGCCGTAGGACTGTACAGAGGTGCTGAACCTAACGACCGGTGTAAAACGGAAGATTGAGACGAGCTTAGCCCATACATGGAGTTTCCTGAAGATAATATCGGCCTAGGTCTTCTATGCACGGGTACAGGAGAATGAGAATTTGCAAAAGACGACTGAGCGAGAATGTCATCGACGGCATCGTCGTCAAAAAGCTGAGTCGTATGTGTCTCAAAGTCCGCCCTAGAAGGGTCTACAAGGAACAAGGTAGGTTGGAGGGTAGAACGGAGAATATGGGCATATTGACGTAAACGAGACAAGAGATCTTCACCGCCCCAGGAGTTGATCGGCCTCGACTGATGTGATTGTCCTGGAAGGGGCGGGGGTGGATAAGTTGTCGTGCCAGGGTGGGATTCTATAGATGTAGAAATGGAAGTGGATGAGGTAGAGATGGGATGACTACGAGAGGTGGTGGCAGTGGGGGAATAGAGGGTAAAAGATTTAGATTCATCATCGTGAAAATGGAGAGTGGGGAGAGTATTTCCGTTTATGAGGTTGATCCCAATGGAGCCGTCTTGGTGGTCGTCAGTGATGAAGAGAGAATGATGCGAAAAAATGCATACACCATGAAGAAAGCGAAGGGGGTTGAACAATGAGAGAATAGATTGATGTCAAGGGTACCGAGAATGCATACGATTCTGGACACTGTTTCGGAAGATCAATAAGAACGACATCTGTTGCCAAGAATGAGTCTGTCTGTTATGACCGAGGAACTGAAGCGTTTCTTGCCCACCATCGTCTTCCTGATCCTGCAATGCCTTCTCTTCAATTTTCACAAACTTGTCCCACTCTGTCCTTCCTTTCTCATTCAATAACGATTCTGGAATCCACGCAAGAAGATACTTCGGATTCTGGGCCTCCTAAGCTCCCATTAGCTTGGGGTCGCATATGATACTAAAGATCACATACCTGTTTCACAAGGGCAACAAATCCCGGAATGTTATCTCTTGCATATGCAGTGGGGTTCACATAAACCTTTGACTTGCTATAAACCAGTCGGTGTTTATCTTCCCCAAGAGAGTCTTCCAAACGATGCAATGATGAGGACGATCCAATACCCTCAGAACGGATTATTTCAACCATAGAGTCAATCTTGACAATTCCATTACCAATATGACAAAGTATCTCAAAACAAATAAGGGCTTACAGAAACAGAAAGAAGATCGCACTCTGGAAAAGCAGGAGATTGACAAATAACCACCATCCAATATGAATATCTACGTTTCAGAGCCTGCTCATATTGGTGTCATGCCACGTGACTCTTACGATCAGAAACTTAAATGTGCCCCATCGGAAAAGTAATACAAAGAACCGAATCGTGTTAGAAAAAGTCTACTTTTGGTATGACCAGACGTTGCGGAGCACTGTTGGGTTGGATTGAGATTGGAGCACCTTGATATGAAAGTTCATGTTTACGCACGCCCATTCTCAGTAGCGAGTTTGTTCAGCGAATCGTCACTCTCGCCCTGCGACCTGACCTGACCACAGATAGCGAACGTTGTCGAGGTGGGGAGAGCCCGGCCGGAGGAATCAACATCAGCAATGCTGATTTGGACAGAGGCGTGGTCCTTGGAGGTGATTAATCGATCTATTGGTGAATCGTCAGATAATGGTTCATAGATTCGAAATCAGGGGATCAAGTTGAAAGGCCTAGAGTGTACGCACTGGTAGCGGCACATTTGCGAGGAACATAGAGATCGACGAGGATACCCTGCACAGAGTGAGTCTTTTTAGGTCATACAGTGGAATAATGATTCGTACTTGGTCGTTTTCCATCTCAACGTTCAGGGATTACGGGCAAATGTTAGTAGGAAAGAAAGCGAAATAAAATCGTGAGAAGATGGCACCAATAACTATACAGCTGCAGATCTGAGCTGCTATATAAGTCACATGTACAGAATCTTGATACTGCATCAGACTATTTGTTTCTTGAAAAACCAGTCCTATATTGGTTTTGCAAAAAACATTTGATACCAGTGACCAACTATTGCATCAAAGTTTTTTCAATAGAGTAAACCAACACAAGGACCCATTGCTGGATATAGTATAGCTACTATTGATACGATTTGCAGTAATTTCTCGAAACACAAATATACGCGTACTTTTGAGCAGTGCTGTTCTGGCGTCAGAACTTATCCAGGGAACAAGTCGTTACCTATCCAATCTAACACCATGTTACGCAGAACAATTATCTTCAAACTGGCCGTTGTTAGGATTGATGACTCAACAGCCAAAATGATAGTAAAAATCATTTGAATTATCTAACGTGCGCTATAATACAAGTTTTGTAGCAGGAAGTCCAGATAGACATGCAGGAGATGGTGCGAGGAAGAGTGGAAAGCAAAAAGCGAATCAGATACCCCCTTAATCAACCTCCTCGACACTGGGTCCTTCCTCGCTACCAGCACCAGCACCAGGGAAACCGCCAGGAGCGCCAGCACCAGGGAAACCGCCAGCGCCAGCACCAGGGAAGCCACCAGGAGCACCACCAGGAGCACCACCTGCTGCATAAAGTTTCTGCATGATAGGGCTAGAGAAAGATAAGAATTTCTGACATTTAATCAGTGGATTCGTGAGATTTACTTCGCTATGCCCTCGAGTTCTTTCTGCTTCTCGTCGTATTCTTCCTTGGATGCCTCCTGAGAGCTATCGAGCCAAGAGATGGTCTCGTTGACAGCAGTCTCAAGCTTAGTCTTATCAGCGGCTTCAAATTTGTCGGCAAGTTTCTCGTCTGTGATGGAATTACGGAGGTTATAGGCATACGACTCAAGGCCATTCTTGGCTTGGATGCGAGCGGCAGCAGCTTCATCTTCAGCTACAGGGGACATGATCAACATACGAATAACGATCCACGAAACAGATCACTGACCTTTGTACTTCTCAGCTTCATTGACCATGCGTTCAATCTCTTCTTTCGAGAGACGACCTTTATCATTGGTGATCGTAATACGGTTCGATTTGCCAGTAGTCTTATCAGCTGCAGAGACATTCAAAATACCGTTGGCATCAATGTCGAAGGTAACCTCAATTTGTGGAACACCACGGGGAGCAGGGGGAATACCAGCCAACTCGAACTTTCCAAGAAGATTGTTGTCCTTGGTGCGAGCACGCTCACCCTCGTATACCTGAATGAGCACACCAGGCTGGTTGTCGGAATAAGTTGAGAAGATTTCAGACTTCTTGGTCGGAACGGTGGTGTTGCGCTTGATAAGAGGAGTCATAACACCACCAGCAGTCTCGATACTATAAAGCCCAATTACATTTCAAGCTGAGTGTTATAAAAAGGTCACTTACCCAGTGGATAAGGGGGTAACATCAAGTAGGAGCAAATCTTGAGTCTTTTCGGAGGTATCACCAGAAAGGATAGCAGCCTGCACAGCAGCACCATAAGCAACAGCCTCGTCAGGGTTGATGCTCTTGTTGGGCTCCTTCCCATTGAAGAAGTCAGATACAAGTTTGACGATACGGGGAATGCGAGTAGAGCCGCCGACAAGGACGATCTCATGCACCTGACCCTTGTCAATCTTGGAGTCGTGAAGGACCTTTTCAACTGGTTCGAGAGTACCACGGAAGAGGTCCTGGCAGAGCTCCTCGAAACGGGCACGAGTGAGCGAGGTATAGAAATCAACACCCTCATAGAGAGAGTCAATCTCAATGGAAGTCTGGGTAGCGGAAGAGAGGGTACGCTTGGCCCGCTCGCAAGCGGTACGGAGACGACGAACAGCACGAGGGTTACCAGACAGATCTACAGCATTGCAGAATATTACAATAAATAACCTCGCTCTTCCAAATTACTGGATGATTCACGTACCCTTCTTGTACTTGCGCTTGAACTCCTGGCTGAAGTGGTTGACAAGTCTGTTGTCAAAGTCCTCACCACCGAGATGGGTATCACCAGCAGTAGCCTTGACCTCGAAGATACCTTCTTCAATGGTCAAAAGAGAAACATCAAAAGTGCCTCCACCAAGATCAAAGATAAGGACGTTGCGTTCGCCGGTGACCTTTTTGTCAAGGCCATATGCAATAGCAGCGGCAGTCGGCTCATTGATGATACGTAGCACATTTAAGCCAGAAATGGTCCCAGCATCCTTGGTAGCCTGACGTTGAGAGTCGTTAAAGTACGCGGGAACGGTGACGACCGCATTGGTAACGGTAGTACCGAGATAGGCTTCAGCTGTCTCCTTCATCTTAGTCAGTACCATAGAGGAAATTTCCTCGGGCGACTGAAGGGGACACCAGATTAGTGATTTTGACAAAATTAGAAATTGAATATAACTGACAAATTCCTTCTTCTCGCCACGGTACTCGACTTGAATAGTGGGCTTGTCAGCCCTGCTCACAACAGTGAACGAAAAATGTTTGATATCAGATTGTACTTCGGAATCGCTGAACTTGCGACCAATCAAACGTTTAGCATCAAAAACACTGAAATCCAATACTGTCATTCATAATAACAAGCTTTCATGAGATCAGGCACTTACGTATTGTGAGGGTTCATGGCGACCTGGTTCTTGGCAGCATCACCGATAAGACGTTCGTTCTCGGAGAAGGAGACATAAGATGGGGTCGTGCGGTTACCCTGATCATTGGCAATGATTTCGACACGGTCATTCTGCCAAACACCAACACATCTAGCAACTCCAAATTCATTTTTTGTCACAGCTAATTAGTGACAGATTATCTGAAAAAGGGGAATATCTACATACGAATAGGTAGTGCCAAGATCGATACCAATTGCTTTTGAGGTAGACATATTTTGAGTGTGACTAGCACGGGAGGAGAGAGTAGTGGGAGAAAAAGAGTAAGGGCAGAAGAAAATAACAGCCCATACTTATATCATGTCTTAGGAATTGGCAAGAATCTTTGCGAACGTCCTGGAATCTTTCCGAATCACGTGGTACTCATGCGTCATACCACAGCTCCAGATTGCTGATGTTTTTCCCCCATCGGTGGATATAGGAAAAAGACTCATTTCTAACAGCCCTGGTTCTTGTCCTTGTAAACGTCGAGAGCTGAAAACAAAGATTCACACCTTGAATGATTATTGTCGGTTTTTCATGATCATCAAGCACTTCGAATCGTTCCTAGAAAACAATCCTGGAGCTTTCGCATCCAGCCACATATCGCAGAGCGTACTCACTGAATATTTCTACCCCTCATTTCTACTTCCCTCTTCCTTTCTGTCTCATCATTTATTTTATCTTCTCTGCGTCTGGATCAGTTTTGAGTGATCTGCTTGTACTTGATGCCAAATTGCAGGTTTAGACTTAGTAGTGTACTCTGTATACTACCACAGACTGCGATCGAGCACTTTACAATGTTCTTTCTATGATCAACGTCCTTGAACTATGTTTACACCGAGCCAAATGGATCTATTCATCTTATTGGTACAAGGTCAATAGTGACTTATGAGAAGATGTTGACAGTTTTAGACTCTGGGTATATACATGGCCCCAGAGGGCATGAGATTAAAAATACAATGGGAGGGGGCATGGTCAATCTGAGAGGCATCACATTGGCAGAAAAATATAATCGAAGTTACCCAGGAAACATGATGTTGACCACGGACTGCCACCGAGCCCCGTGCAATGAATTGCTGATTTTCATTGAAAAAATGATAATGGAAAAAGTTGCTGGCACGACTCAGATGAATCAAAAGATACACTTTTTGGTTTTTTTGAACTTCATCCCAGAGGTCAAATGTTCTCCATGTTTTATTCCAATTGTTCTCTCAAAACCTAATGTTCAGGATGGGAAAAATTTTTCTCACTCCAATATACTCAACCTATCTCCTGTGCTTCACCGGGATTAAAGTCTTTTGGAAAGACTTGGCGAGCATTGACATTGATTCTGGTTGTACGCATATACTGCTCATATGGTGCCCAAGATTCTCTTTCACTGGTTGGAAGTAACTCTGACATAAAGTGAGGAGGGAGGGTGCCTTCAAGAATTCGAGGAACGCCTAGGTAGTGGATGAATATCAGATGGTTGAATTTACCAAAGAAACTCACCGTGATAAACTCTCCTACAAGTAGGGCCTGACATGATAAGAACATCGCCTGAGCGTAAGAGGATCGGCACCGGTTCTGTATCCCTGGTCTGGCCGCCTACAAGGAATACGGCGGCACACCCAAGTCTAGGGTCGTGGTAAGTAGAGATAGACTTGAGACTCTTTGATGTCGGGCGTACGATACAGAAACGAGGGGAGAAGTGGCGCACACCTCTGATCTATCGACATGAGCCATAAGGGTATCCTTTTCTTGATAAAAGTTGACGATCCCTGCGTCTGGTTCTGGAAGGCATCTGAACGAGCCCATTTGGTGAGAACTCGAACATGAGACTCACCGTATGTTTCTCGCCAAAACCTCCATTCTGGGCGTTTTTGAGGCCACTGAGCTTCTGATCCGGTGTAGAGGGCATCCCAGTCGACGGCAGCGACTGCACTTTGACACAAGTCACGGAGGATTGAGTCGATGTGACCCTTTCCCTTGGTAAAGTCATACTGCTTGACGCCCCAATGATAGAACCAACCTATGTTAGCCCACCGAAGCTTGTATAAAAGAGCGAAGGGTGATATTGGCCGGGCGGTGGCAGAAGGAGGCGGAGGAGGTTTTGGGGTGGAATTGATCAGAGAGATGGTTTCCGTTGAGGCAGGAGTGTTGTTGATGAGCTGTCGGGGACCGCTCTGTTGAGAGTGCGGAGCTGCTCCAGGATACTTGGGGGCAATTAACTGAGTACCTGACCGCAGATGGGCATTCCATATACCTTCGGGAGGGACTAGATAGTGGATGTCAAGATTGGTGTCATTTGGATGTTTTGCATGATCGAGAGCCCATCGAACGAGCTGTCGCTGGTGTTGGTGAGAGAGAAAGGAAGGCAAAATGACCAATCCTGATTTGAAAGTCAGAGACGTTGTGGGTGGATGGGAGAGATGAGCGCACCAGGCAAGTTCCCGACGGCGAGTGCGTGGCGGCCAACGGGTTTGCAGGTGACGACGTCGGAACATCCAGCCCAGCGACCACGGACAACCTCATATGCTCTTTGGGGGTCGGCGCAGGCGAGATCGAGGACAGTGGAGAGGTCAGAAGGCAAAGACCTGTCCTTGAATTTTTTTTCGGCAACTCTGAAAGGGGTGGACATGATGGACAAACAGAAGCAAAGAGAGGAGCAAAATCAAAAAATCATAAATCAAAAAACAAAAGTGATGTTGTCCTGTGCTCGGATTGCTCGTCTTCCTGGTCATCCTTGTTTCTGTATTCTGCCTAGTCTTCGTACTCCTCCTGGTTATCGTATTCCCTCTGGTTATCGTATTCCTCCTGATTTTGGTACCTCTCCTGGCCACCGTATTTCTCCTCGTACTACCCTCCAATGTCGCTTCCAGTCCACAGACAACAGCAAGCCAGGCCCTCCTGCTCCCCTCAGTACTCGTGTGTGGAAAAAAGTCAAGCACGAGGCTCAGCATTACTGGCATGGCTCTAAGCTGCTCGTCTCGGAAGTGCGTATCTCTGCCCGTCTGCAGTGGAAAATTCTCCATGGGGAGACCCTCACTCGCCGCGAACGCCGTCAACTTAGACGCACAACCCAGGATCTCCTCCGTCTCGTCCCCTTTTCCGTCTTCATCATCGTCCCCTTCATGGAACTCCTCCTCCCAGTCGCCCTCAAGCTGTTTCCCAACATGCTTCCTTCCACTTTTGAAGACAAATTTGCAGCAGAGGAAAAACAGCGCAAACTCTTGCGAGTCAGGCTTGACATGGCAAAGTTTCTCCAGGAAACACTCCGCGAGTCGGGCCTCCGCGCAAACTCCCATATCGTCGGTAGCGATGCCTTCAAAGAGTTTTTCCGCAAAGTTCGCTCCACCGGTGAAGCCCCTTCTGCCCATGATGTCGTCAACGTCGCAAAATTATTTGATGACGATTTAACCCTCGACAACCTCTCCCGCCCACAACTCGTCTCCATGTCCAGGTACATGGGGCTCAATGCTTTTGGTACAGACAATTTTCTGCGTGGCGCGATTCGTTCTCGCCTTATCAATTTGCGCAGGGACGATCAGCTCATTTATACCGAAGGTATAGACGAGCTCTCAGTCTCAGAGCTCCAGGCTGCATGCCAAAGCAGGGGTATCCGCACCTTTGGTGTGTCCCCTGCTCGACTCCGCAAAGAGCTCACCAGCTGGATACAACTCCATCTCCACAACCGCGTCTCCGGCGTCCTACTCGTTCTTGGACGTGCATTCCAATTTGACCGTAAACCAGGAGACGATGAAGATGGAAAGACTGCTATCGTCAAGAGTTTGGAAGCCGTCCTGTGCGGCTTACCCGACAATTTACTTAATGAGGCAGAATTGGAAGTGGATGATAAAGCCAGTTACAAGCAAAAGTTGGAAGTTTTGCAACAGCAAGAAGAGCTTATTGAGGATGAAGAGGAACAGGAGCAGAAAGAGGAAGATGCCAGACGTGCGGCCAGAGAGGCTGCTGAGTCGGAAACGCATACTGCCCAATCACTGTTACCTGATTCTGAGGTATAGTGTTCTTTTTCTCATTTTTCTAGCATTTCATCCCAAACTTCGTATAGCTTGTACCGGAAGCCACTTCCGATTCTGATGATGCACGTATGACCACTGAACAGCTCAAAGAACTTGCCGAGGCTCTCTCTGTTCTTTCCTCTAAATCTTCAGTACTCAAAGAGCGTGATGAACTCCGTGCATTAATGGAAGAGAATCTTCAGGCTGAAGAAGACCCCAAGTCCCCTTCTGGCGCTTTGACTAAACGTATCCGCAGCATGCTCACCAAAATCGATAGTCAACTTCAGGAGTACGATGCCAAAGTTGGAAGCTCGCTCCAAATGATTTCTGCTGATGCCCAGGGACGGATTTCTATCGACGATCTGAAAAAGGCATTAGATGTCATCAAACATAAACCTGATCAAGATGTGGTCCAGGCTGTCATTCAGAAATTGGATGTAGACCAGGATGGGTTCGTAGAGCTGGAGCATGTTCTTGGGTTAGTCAAAGAGGAAGGATTAGGGATTTTGGTGGATGACAAAGCTCAGAGTATTCTTGGACAGGGGAGTGAGATCAAGAATTCCAACTTGAAGCCTCGCAAGGAAGATATCGTCCAGGACCAATAGAAAATAGACTTATTTTAAACTCCTCACTTATGTAGATAACAAACACCTAATGGAAGAAAAGCTATTGTGCAGTGAATCTCTGTGGGGATGACTCGACGAGTTCTGTATCATCGTTATCGGATGATTCCGCCCAGAAACGGCCAGCCTGTAATGCCAACACACCAGTGAGGGCAACACTACAGATCAGGTTGTTTGAAGCAAGATCGAGTGTACTTTGTCGGAGAGCCCGTGGGAATGGGTCCTTGAGACTGTGAGAAGGAAGCGAGCGGAAGCGAGCAAGAATGTCTGCGGAGCTGATGAGTGCGTGGTGGGTTCAACATTTCAAGACATACTGGGAAGAACAGTGTAGATGTACACCACTGCTGTTGTTCCATACAAAACTAGCAAGTGTTGAGCGAAATTTGAATGACAAAAGAACATATGTGGCCTGCGTACAGATGCTGCCTCCATCAAACATCAGATTACCGGCTTGGCCGTCACCGAAGCTCCACAACATTGTAGTGGCACCGCAAAGGAGGATAGCAAAAAGGATATAAAGGTTCTCAGGAGGTCCTTTTGTGAGAATGGAGTAGTAGGAGGCCGCAGTCCAAAGGTGTTCATCTGTGATAGGAGACTTCCAGAGGGTAAGAGAGTCGGCGATCCAGTGGGTGAAGAGCGCGCCTGGACGACACAATTCAGCTGTAAGGTCGAGTTCAGAAAGACAATACTAACCGAGGAGGAAGGAAGTAATGCAGACAACAATTCCTGCCCGAGCACCCATGGCAGTGGCAGTGTTGGACAAGAACCTTATTATGGCCATCAACCTCAAATTTTTATCTCCTTTTCTCAGAAGAGTGCCTGTGCGCTGCAGATTCCTGGCGACTGACAGTGTCTCTGCAGCAGCCTGGTTTGTAGACCAGGAATACGAAAAACCTCAACCGCAATCAAGGGAAAATATTGCGCCTCCTGCACCAGCCGATGCTCCTGCAGCGGTCAAACTAGTGCATGAAACCTTGGCCCGCTCGGCCCACCTGTCAACACTTGTAACTAAGCGTGCAAAGGAGATTCCTTTTGGTCCTCCACTGCCTCTCAAAGCTCCTCAGGGACGACGGAAACGTGGGTCCACATTTGCAGGGGAATCCATGTTTGATATACCTGGGAACATCTGGAGTTGGACTGTGATGGCTCAGGTAGGTGCTGCTTCCAACTATGTGAGAGAAGCATGTCCTGAAGAAGGAGCAGGTTAAAGAGGGAACTGAAAATCGAGGGGCCATTGAATCTGTGGTGCGGGTCATCCGCAAGACGGTATGCTGTTAAAAACATATGGGCTACGACTGATCTAAAATATTTACATCAAGATAGCTGCTATTGAGCCTCCCCTTCCAATGCCCTCCAAGTCGAAACGGCGAATGGCAAATGGCTGGGCCATGGTAGATGTTGGAGATTTCGCAGTGCATGTCGTCAGTCGGGACGTGCAGCAGAAATACTTTGAACGAGATTTTATGTCATGACAACCTCTCATGTTTTCTTTCCCAGTGGCTCTGTACCCCACAGCTTGGAAGTATAATAACTGGTCGTGGCTTGAAACATGAGCATGAGGTGTATCTTATTGCACAGAGAGAAAGAACAGCAACACCACAATGTATCCGGGTTCGAACAGATGAAGGCTGAAGCCTACTCCAGCATCATTAAATATTGACCCGTAGCACTATGAGAAGTCTCTTTCCTATCAAATAATGTATCTATTTATTTTTTGTTATTTGTGCTTGAATGCCACGTGCTGGGAGTTTTTGCCAATGTCGTCGCACTTGCTCCTTGTCTCCTGATACCATGACAAGCCGTGCTGGCGGCCTTTATGGCGGCATCCAGTTTTCGGGGAAATCTCTTCCTTCCTCCTCATCCTCTCAACAGTATACATCTCCTTCTGCCTCTTCTACTCCCCATGCTCCCATTTCTAAGCCCGCTATTGCCCAAACATCTGTCGTGCAACAAACAGATACCGACTCTCAGAATCAAGCAACCTCAGAATCCATGGCAGTTACTGCCAAACCTTCAGCCGGTATCTCTATCTGTCCTCCATAAAACCGAAGAATTTGTTTATTGAATATCGCTCTTCGTGCCCTTCTCAATCGCCATACGCGGTCCCTTCTTGTTTCCCATCTTGATTATCTTGATGGTCATCTGGGTTTTTTCGAATAGGTTGGTCTGCAGCACTAGCTTTCGCTCCTGTTCGACGCCCCAATGCAAAAGTCAAGCCATCTGCTCCACGCATTCCAGTGGGTGCATCAGTCATTGCAGCACACCCCCTTGCTCCCGCAGCGAAAAATTCAAGTGCACCTTCTACTGCTGTCATCTCATCTACTGCGGTCGTATTTTCGCCTCCGGTCATGAATGATGATAACGCGAGTGAACCCCCGGTTGCTCCGCAACCTGCTGGTACGATGCAAGGATGGGGAAAGAAAGTCAAACCTCCCAGTATGGTCCTCGACGAAGACGTGAACGGATTCAGGACAACTCAGAAAAAACGCAACACCGGGAAGGGGAAGAAAAATAAGGTCAATCTTCTTTATTTGACCCTCAAAGGGCTGACTTGATGCTTTGCCTATACCATAGAATAAAAATCCCCTTGTCGTTCTCTGGGATCCCTATGAACAATACGATCCGTTAAGGCCCAATGACTACAATGACTACAAAATCTGGAAACAGAGAGAGAAGATTGAACGAAGAGAGAGACTAGCTGAGGAACGCAGGATCGAAGAAAGGAAGCGTTTTAGACGAAGTGACAGTTACTCTGACAGTGACTATACACACTCCGAGGACGAAGAGAGGCCAAGGAAAGCTGGTAGGTGCTCCTGAACTTTCCATTGCCGGCAATGCCTGAGTGTTGTCTCTACAGGGCGATACGGAGGGAGTTACGATCGCTGGAGTCGCAAAGATGATCATATTAAAGACCATGATCGTGATCGCAATGATGAAAGGTCCATGAAACCAACTCCAGCAGCGACAGGACCCGACCGTGATATGACAGGCAATGAAGCTTACCAGCGGCGAATTGCCATGTCGAAAGGTGTCCGACTGTCTCCACCTGCCCAAAAGCACGCTAGTGACAAGGAAAACATAACGAACCAGGAGACACGCGCTCCATCTAAAGATGAAACTGGAGAGGAAGCTTATCTGCGTCGGCTCGCTATGTCTACAATGCATCGTCAACAAGATAAAGGTACCACTGAGCAAGAACAAGCACCGACTCCACCTCCTCAATTCCAACAACTTAGGCCAAAATCCGTTTCGCCTCCTCCACTCTCGTTCAATCCCTTCGCGCCACCATCCGTGCCTCCGCCCCCCGGACCACCTATCCCAAGTGGTGTATTGGGGCCAGACATTGAGGAAAAGAAGAAAGCGGCAGTGGCTATTGCAGCTAAACTAGGTGCATTAGCTGCTCTTGCTCCTCAACCTCCGGTTGCGGATTCGGGTACGTCTGCGGAAGAAGTTCCCAAAGGGTGAATAAAATTTTTCTCTTTTTACTGTGTATGGCCGATTGTCTACTCTATCTAGTCCTCCGGATACACGGAATTTTGCAGCGCGTATGATGGCCAAGTGGGGACATCAAGAAGGTCAAGGATTAGGTGTAGATGGTTCGGGTATCGTCAACCCCCTTGTTGTGGAGCAATCTGGTTCAGGTTCCCAGCAAGATGCGAAAGGCAAAGGTGGGAAGGGCAAATCCAAGAATGAAGTACATCAATTCGGCTCTCCGAATACTCCTAGTGGTCCCAATGCTTTGGCGAAAATGGGTAAGATTGTCAATAATAACGAGGACGTAAAGGGTAAAGAAGAACGAGAGAGATTTGGAGAATCAAGTCGTGTCGTGGTCTTGACAAACATGGTTGATCCTGAAGATGTAGGAGATGAAGAACTGAGGGAAGAAATAGGTTTGTTGTTTCTCTGCACTTGTGCGGTATGTGTATTCAATTGGAGACATTGCTGGTTTTAGGTGACGAATGCTCCAAAAATGGAACCGTCGAACGTGTTATTGTTCATCTCGTTCAACCTCCCCCACAAAATCCTGAAGATGTTGTTCGTATATTTGTGCTCTTTGCAGGTCCGGCAGGAGCATGGAAAACTGTGCGTGAACTTGATGGTCGATTCTTCGGTGGTCGTACCGTCCGGGCACGGTACTATCCCGAAAAGTTCTTCTCAAGATATGACCTCGATCAACCTCTTTCTTGATTTTAAACTGTGCTGTTGGATATAGCCTATTCATTCTGTATTTACAAATTGTCTTGAGTTTACGAAATAGTGATTATAGGCAGCAAATTAGAAGAACATCTGATATATGCTGGTCTGAGGACTGCATTTCACTTTTAATGCTACGTTTTGACCACAATCACCGTTTTAGGACCCAGTCCAATCAGTACACACGCTTGAAGGGAGGAACAGATTTGCATTCGTTCTCGTCTAGGGTCTTGTCAATAACACGGCGATATTCGAGACGGACATTGGGGCTATTGACATCAGTCTGGTAGGATAGTGTGTGCTTCATCCAATTCGTATCGTCGCGCTCAGGATAATCTTCACGAGCATGTGCACCACGTGACTCTTTACGGGCAGCAGCAGCAGCGATAGTCTGGATAGCACATTGTAGAATATTTCGGAGCTCAAGCGTCTCAACAAGGTCGCTAGAAGAGTATTACCAATAAGTGACAAAAAATAAAATCATGCAAACACTCACGAGTTCCAGATCATACTCCTATCTTTGATGCCAACGTTCTTGTAATTGTTGTAAATTTCGCGCATCCTGGTGACACCTTCATCAAGAGACTGTTGAGTCCGGAAGACAGCAGCATCAGTTTGCATGGCTTTCTGCATGTCAAGGCGGAGCTTGGCAGTGGGCTCAGGGCCATCAGCCTGCCGAATTGTATCAAGGAATTCGATGCTATTGAGACCTGCCTCCTCAGGGATAGCCTTATGAAGCCGACCAGGAGTGAGATTGTCACGGATGTGATGGGCGACTGCGCGGCCAAAGACAACAATGTCGAGTAGAGAATTGGCACCAAGACGATTAGCACCGTGTACAGATACACAGGCAGCTTCACCAGCGGCATAGAGACCAGGAACGACCTTGTCATTTCCTTGCTCGTCAACGGTGATGACTTCACCAGTGTACTTTGTAGGAATACCACCCACTATCGGAGGATTGACTTATGAATTGAGTTCATAAGCTTGAAGGAATCAACTTACTATTGTAGTGGACGGTAGGAAGGACGGGGATAGGCTCTTTAGTGACATCCACCCCAGAAAAGATGGCAGCAGTCTCAGAGATACCAGGTAGCCTTTCCCGAAGGATCTCAGGAGGCAAATGACTGAGCTGGAGGAAGATGTGGTCCTTCTCCGGACCGACTCCACGACCCTCGCGGATCTCAATGGTCATAGAACGGGAAACAACGTCCCGAGAGGCAAGGTCCTTGGCGGTTGGGGCATAACGTTCCATGAAACGCTCACCTTCAGAATTGAGAAGGTAACCTCCCTCACCACGAGAACCCTCAGTAATCAAACAACCGGCACCATATATACCAGTTGGGTGGAATTGAACGAATTCAAGATCCTGTAGTGGAAGGCCAGCACGGGAAACCATGGCATTACCGTCGCCAGAGCAAGTGTGCGCACTCGTACAACTGAAGTAAGCACGACCGTAACCACCAGTAGCGAGGACAGTCTTGTGGCTGCGGAAACGATGAAGAGTGCCATCCTCCATGTTGAGAGCGATTACGCCAACACACTCACCATCCTGCATGATCAGGTCGAGGGCAAAATACTCAATGAAGTAGGTTGTGTTGTGCCGAAGAGATTGACCATAGAGGGTGTGCAGGATGGCATGACCAGTCCGGTCAGCAGCAGCAGCACAACGGTAGGCTTGTCCACCCTTGCCGTACTTGAGAGATTGGCCGCCAAAGGCACGCTGATAGATCTTGCCTTCCTTCGTGCGAGAGAAAGGAACACCATAATGTTCAAGCTAATCAAGCAGACTTAGCATTTAACAAGTACATCTATTTTTATGTGTGACATACTTCAATGACAGTATTGGGAGCTTCGCGGCACATGTAGTGAATAGCATCTTGGTCACCAAGCCAGTCAGAACCCTTGACCTGGATAGACAGTTTAGTAGACATTCAAAACATCTGACGAGATCAATACGCACTGTGTCATACATATGCCACCGCCAATCGTCTTCGGTCATATTCTGCGACAAAATATAAACATTCTGGTGCGAAAGGCAAGAATGATAGTCTTACACCAAGTGCAGCGTTTATACCACCCTTCAGAGAACTTGATATCAGGATGTGACATTCGAGAGCATTAAACACACCTGAGCAGCAACTGTATGACTTCTGGTGGGGAAAAGTTTTGTGATACAGGCTGTCTTAAAGCCAGCCTTTGCAAGACCAAAGGCAGCTCTCAGTCCAGCACCCCCCGCACCACTGAAGTTGAGATCAATTGAGGTCGATATGTGAACGCCGAGGAAATCACTTACACGACAACGGCATCGTACTCGTGCTCTATGAGAGGGTATTTTCCAAAACCCAAAGACTGCACATCAGGTGAATGAAAAACAAAGGATCAGGACGGGTGCGATGACTAACCTTGACTTCCTGGGCCTTGACCGGACTCGTTGCGACAACTCTGGCGACAGAAGCAGAAGCATGAAAAGAGCGTCGGACATGAGGAACCGCCTTCGATAAAGCTTTGGTGAGCATAGTGGAAGACAGGAGAGGAGATGGTATGATGATATTCTTGAGACGAGCGCGACACATTTCGACATTTCGACACATTCCGGCCAATCACGTGCTCGTCGTTTCTCTGATTCTTCGCCTATTATATGGTATATTTTACACTACATCCCAGTACTAGACAGATAGTGTTCCCTTATCAGCGCATTGCACCAAGTGGATCGGTGTAGCTCCCACTTTCCCCTCGAGCTGGAATTTGATTTCTTGGCCCGGCTTGCCCCAGGTTTCTTGATGCAGGTGGTGGGAGTCGCGGTAAATTGGGGGTCGATGCAGAAAATGATGAAATTCCGGAGAAGTTTGAGCGTGTATGATTCCAAGGCGCTAAGACCGAGCCTCTACTGATTGGAGTCTTCGTACCTGCTGTCGTTAATGCCTGCATCCTGGTCGACAGTGGCTCTGTCTGGCGAATCCCTGTTGGTCGCGAGTCTATCACAGGTAGGGGCGCAGGAGGAACCATAGACGGTCCAACCGGTGGTGCTGATCCAACCACTGACTGTTGCTTGGCTTGCGCAAGTCTGTCAGCAAGTCGGTCTTCCTCCAGCTCCACAGCTTCGCTGATTAGAACATCTCGAATATATGCAAGGGACTCAATCGCCTCGCGTTTTTCCTTTTTCAGACGATCCTTGTCCTCTGTCTCCTCGTCCTGTAACAGCACGTCGACAATCCAACCCAACGAATTTCCTATCCGTCTGTCCCGTGCTCTCATATGGCTCATGTCGCGTTCCATTTCAAATCGCGTCTTTGGTTCCCAGGGAGGGCGTTCCTGCCGTGGTCTTTCGTCTTCTAGAGGAAATGCCATTCCAGTTTGGTTTGTTGACTTCATTAAGGATGCGGTCAAGTCTGGTATGTTTCGCTAATGTTACTCAAGCATCAACTTGTGGAATGCTGGAAAATTCTTGTTATTGTCTCACCTTAAGCT
>Ga0153942_1000038_pt1 | contig 50055 bp, 64 predicted proteins | sample TSNJ026MetaG_FD_104731 | JGI IMG/M metagenome (GOLD analysis project Ga0153942, IMG submission 104731) | Attine ant fungus gardens microbial communities from New Jersey, USA - TSNJ026 MetaG | ecosystem: Host-associated > Fungi > Mycelium > Unclassified | place: USA: New Jersey, Brendan T. Byrne... | reverse complement strand
TTCGGGCTTCGAGGCCGCAGCAGCAGTTGCAAACGAAGTAACCGCTTTATTAGCCGGGAAAACTTATGACCAATTGGTCACGCTGCAAAGGAAGATTCAAGATAAGCTGACCAGCGGAGAACCTATTGACACGGATTATTGGGAGAATCTTCTGCAGAAATTGCTGGTTTGGAAAGCAAAGGTATATTTCTCTATCTTCATCGCTCGCCATATTGACTCGTCCCATCCAGGCTAAACTCAAAAATTGCCATGAAGTTGTCGTTCGCAATCGCCTCAAACAGCTGAGGAAGCGACAGCGTGACGAAGCCTTACAAGCCCAAGAAGAACTTCTGGCGGGTGTTGCCACAGCAGCATCCAAAAGGTCTATTGGTTCTGGTGTGCCTACGGACGTCAGAGACGTTGAAGAACGTGCTGAAGAGGCTGAGCCTTACCATAGGTCAATGAGTCCTAAACCTATTGACATTAATAGATTGCGCGGAGAGGAACGGGATGCTGAGATTATTTCTGCCGCTGAGGATCGTCGCATCATCGTATGTTGCACTGTGTTCATTTTTTTTCGACATTGACATTGAATCAACGTGATTCCAGATACAACAACGTCGTACGGTCGCTGCCAGTCGATTTGTACCCAAGACCTCACAACAGGCCGTTGAAGCACAAGTAGAGGATACTTCTGGCAATGTTGATCTCGCTTCAGAAGCTTTGTACCGTGCAGAAGCCGAGAAAGAGCTGGATGAGGAAGAGGAGCTTTTCAATCTTGAAGAGAACATCACACGCACAACCAGCTACAACTGGGAAGACAAGTATCGACCTCGGAAACCCCGTTATTTCAACCGAGTTCATACTGGGTACGAGTGGAATAAATACAACCAGACCCATTATGAGTATGTGGATGAATTGTCCGGGCATATCTTCCGTTAACATTATCTACAGTGTCGATAACCCACCGCCGAAAGTGGTCCAAGGGTATAAGTTCAATATCTTCTATCCGGATCTCATCGACAAGTCCAAAGCCCCGACTTACAAAATTGTGAAGGAGCCTGGAAATGATGAGACTGTGCTCCTTCATTTCAGTGCTGGTCCCCCATACGAGGATGTTGCATTCCGCATCGTCAATAGGGAATGGGAGTTCTCACACAAACGGTGCGCATGCTCGCCTCACTGAACTGGGTCATTGCATGGGCTGACTCTTTCATAGGGGCTTCAGAAGTGCTTTCGACCGTGGATGTCTGTCATTGTGGTTCAACTTCAGACGCAACGTAAGTGATTTGAAATGCATGATAAGCACAATTTAAGAACCACCCTCAGTTTTACCGGAAGTAAACAGTTTATAGTCGGTTTATATTTTTCGTGCCGTCGGCCATCAAATGAGAAATCGATAAAATAACTACCAGTAATAGATCTTGATCACGTGCTAAAATGACAATTCACGCTCGCCCGGTGGTGATATACCAATTACCACGTACCACCGATATCTCGAATTCAACTTTATATACTCTTTTAGGAACAAACCTTTTATTTGATTACGATGGCAGCAATGGCGAGTCTCGCCCAGCAAATGGATATTGACGATGCAGCTATCGATGAAGGCCTGTACTCACGTCAACTGTAATCAGTATCCTATCTCTTCCTTTGGGCACACAACTAACTGTCTTGTACCTCAGCTATGTCTTAGGACATGAAGGTGTATCATGACTCTTGTACCACTTTTTTCCAGTTTTCGCTGAATCTCCTGATCAGCCATGAAGCGAATGGCAGCCTCTAATGTTCTTGTTGTCGGGTTGCAAGGTTTAGGTGCAGAAATTGGTATGTCTACCATTCTCGAGGTATCTCGTATTATCTTATCCTCAGTTTTTAGCAAAAAACATTGTTCTTGCCGGTGTGAGGTCTGTCACGATATACGATCCCGAGCCTGTTACTTTGCAAGATCTATCATCACAGGTTATTAAGCCTATCGGTCGTTCCCTGTTCAGTAGTTTACATGATTTCTTCAGTTTTTTCTCCGCGAAGATGATGTAGGGAAATCTCGAGCTGCAGCCACTCTCCCTCGCCTTTCTGAACTCAACGCATATGTCCCAGTACGAGACCTTGGAGGTCAAGCTGGGCAATCAATTACGGTTGATTTTGTTCACGGATTTCAGGTGCATAAGCTCTCATGCGTTCTCTGTGCCTCTTACAACCATATCTCCTCAGGTTGTAGTGCTTTGTGATATCTCTCTTGAGAAGCAATTGGAAATCAACGACTGGACACACCAGAATGACATTCACTTCATCGCTGCTGAAACACGTGGTCTTTTTGCGTATGTGCACATATCAATTCTCTTTTCACTACTGAACCGCAGTCAAGTTCTGTTTTTAATGATTTTGGGCCACGGTTCACGTGTGTAGATGCCACTGGTGAGCAGCCACTATCTGGGATGATTGTTTCTGTTGCAAAAGTGAGCTTCGCAGATTTTTACCCCGAAAATCTTACTGAACTAATCGATAGGACCAAGAGGGCCTTGTTACTTGTTCGGATGAGACACGTCATGGTCTTGAAGATGGAGACTTTGTGACTTTCACTGAAGTACAAGGAATGACTGAGCTAAACGCATGCGAACCTAGAAAAGTATCTGTTAAAGGGCCTTACACATTCTCCATTGGCGATACATCTGGCTTTCAGGACTATCAGACAGGTGGTATCTTTACACAGGTCAAAATGCCCAGGTTCATTGATTTCGTGAGTCTCACATCTTTTCATTGATAAGTTGATATACCATCTCCGTTCCCTTTTCGCAGAAATCATTGCGGGAAGCGCTGAAAAAACCTGAGTATTTCATCACTGACTTTGCCAAATTTGATCGTCCGGCGGTCCTTCACGCCGGTTTCCAAGCTCTCTCTCAGTTTAAGCAGCAGAAGGGCAGATTTCCAAGACCTAGGAGTGCTGAGGACGCTGCTGAAGTGGTCTCATTGGCCAAGAAGATTGATGCCGATGTGCCCGAAAACATATTAACGGAGTTGTCATACCAGGCCACTGGAGATCTCGCACCTATGAATGCTGTCATAGGCGGCTTTGTTGCGCAGGAGGTTCTCAAGGCTTGTTCTGCCAAATTCCATCCCATGGTTCAGAATATGTATTTTGACTCGCTTGAGTCTTTACCCTCCGAGATACCGTCAGAAACAGATGTCCAGCCTATCGGTTCGAGGTACGATGGCCAGATTGCTGTCTTCGGAAAATCCTTCCAGGAGAAAATCTCGAATTTCCGCGAGTTCTTGGTTGGCGCTGGTGCCATTGGTTGTGAAATGTTGAAGAATTGGAGCATGATTGGTCTTGCATCTGGTCCCAAGGGTATTATTCATGTGACGGACCTGGACACGATCGAGAAGTCTAACCTTAATCGACAATTTCTGTTCAGAGCAAAGGATCTGGGAAAGTTCAAATCTGAGGTTGCTGCCTCAGCTGTTGCTGACATGAATCCTGATCTCATTGGCAAGATCTTGTCAAAGCAAGAGCCCGTTGGGCCAGATACTGAAAGCGAGTGATTTCTGTGTTGTTCTTGGTGATATCATTGAACACATTGTAGATGTCTATGACGAGACTTTCTTCGATGGTATCGATGCAACGACCAACGCTTTGGATAACATCAAAGCCCGTAAGAATTGTGTCCGGTTGTCAGATGTTCTCTTTCGTTGAAAATTGCCCTAGGGTTGTATGTGGATCAACGTTGTGTGTTTTTCAAAAAGCCGCTCCTCGACTCTGGTACTCTTGGGACCAAAGGAAACGTCCAGGTCGTCATCCCGGACCTAACGGAGTCCTATGCTTCGTCACAAGATCCTCCAGAGAAGGAGACGCCGTCCTGCACTATCAAGAATTTCCCCAATGCTATCAACCATACAATTGAAGTGAGTGAAATCATCCTTCCCTTTTGAAACCCAACTCAGTATTATTGTAGTGGAGCCGCATGCAATTCGACGGTCTTTTCGTCAAGCCTCCTCAGGCGGTCAACGCGTACCTATCTGATCCCAAGTATCTGGAGAGTAATCTCAAATACTCGGGCCAACAAAAAGAGCAAATTGAACAGCTTATTTCCTTCCTCGTGACCAACAGACCTTTGACATTCGAGGAATGCATCATCTGGGCTCGCCTGCAGTTCGAGCGCGATTACAATAATGACATTCGGCAACTTCTATTCAGCCTTCCCAAGGACGCCGTGACAAGTACAGGACAGCCATTCTGGAGTGGACCCAAACGAGCACCGGAACCATTAGCTTTCAACTCAAACGATGTAAGCAACTCAAAACAGGCTTCTACGTCCCTTATTGACGTTGATTAAGTCTACCCACCTTGGATACATCATTGCGGCTGCAAACCTTCATGCCTACAATTATGGTCTCCGAGGGGGTTCAGATCCCTTTCTCTTCCGCAAAATTGCAGATGCTGTTATCGTGCCCGAATTCAGTCCAAAAAGTGGTGTCACGATACAGATAAATGATAATGATCCGGTTGCCCAGGCAGGGCAGATATCGGGTGGTATGTGTATTGTCCTAGATTAATATCATTCGACTTGAATTGTTGACTGCCAACCAGATGATGATATCCAGGGACTCATGACACAGTTACCCGCGCCATCATCATTGGCGGGCTACCGATTGACCCCTGTCGAGTTTGAGAAAGATGACGATACAAACCATCACATTGATTTCATTACCGCAGCTTCCAATCTGCGAGCCATGAACTACGGCATCACTCCGGCTGATCGTCATACGACGAAACAAATTGCTGGAAAGATCATCCCGGCCATTGCAACAACTACCTCGCTCATCACTGGCCTTGTCTGCTTAGAACTCTACAAAATCATCGACGGTAAGAGCAAGTTAGATGACTACAAGAATGGGTTCGTCAACCTTGCTCTGCCGTTCTTCGGCTTCTCCGAACCCATCGCTGCTCCCAAGAAAAAATACGGCGAAACGGAGTGGACGCTCTGGGATCGATTCGTTTTCGAGAATAACCCGACTCTCAGTGAGATCATTGATTGGTTCCAAACGAACCATAAGCTTGAGGTCACGATGGTCAGTCAAGGTGTCAGCATGCTTTGGAGCTCGTTCATCAGTCAGAAAAAGGTTAGTCAGAGTTGTTTCATCTGGATTGATCGAGGATATCAATTTTTTAATCGCCCATGCTCCATCAGAGCCAAGAGAGGTTGTCATTGAAGTTCTCTGATCTTGTTGAACTCATCAGCAAGAAGCCGATTCCGCCTCATGTAAGACAGCTCGTTACCGAAATCATGGTTAGTGACGAAAAGGACGAGGATGTGGAGGTAATCCTATGACATTTCTGGCTCAGGTACCAAGCTAATAGCTTCTCTTTGATAGGTTCCGTTCATAGTGGTCCGGATCTGAATGTAATCCCTTAGCCATCTTCCACAAACATGTAAATCATAGCACAATTCAACGGAAGACCGAGTTATATAGATGAATGGAAACAGAAGCGTGTATAGCCGCCATATCCAGTAAACCGACATCAAACACGAACTATCACGACTTCCACACACACCTACCTACGAACAAGAACACTACTATCGAATCACATGCAGCCGGACGTATGAAGCGAGGACGTGGTGAGAATGTAAGCCGTAGCTACGAAAAAGGGTGACCAAGATTTAGGTCAAATGATAAAAGATGAAGCGACGAGGAAACGTAATGGAAAGTTTTTTTTTGGGTTTTGAATGTTAAGCTAAGAGAAGTAGGATAATAAAATGTGCCACGAACAGTATCCTTGATAATGGGTGAGAAAGAAATCAGAGACGCCAGAGAAAAATATACTGGCTGATAAGACAATGGACAATTAGTGGACGAAATGTTGAATCATAAATACCAGGCTAGGGAAACCCATGCCGGATTGAAAAAAGGTCCAAGAAGGCATCTCAACAATGAAGCGGAGAAATTAAAGAGCTTGAGGTCGTTAATGGAGGGGTATCCTCGACGAAGCGTCGCTCTTGAGAAAGTATTGGGCCTAGCACCTCATCCCTCTTCGCATGAAGATTTCTTATCGATCAAGTAGAGGGGATGCTGGCGCGAGTGGGCATCGAATCAAGGTTGATGATGCATCCGGTATGTTAAGAAGTAGCCTCTGGTTCCTATGACCATCAAGCGGATATGTCCTCAAAGAAGAGGGACCGAGATGCTATGAGAACAGGAAAGAAAACAGCAGATGACGATGGCGAAATTCACAAACGGACATAGTACACGCCTTGAGGACGAGACAGAAGAATTGAACGATTTATCGAGAACGGTCAACTTTAGGGTAGTGCTGAAAGACAACCGAGAAGAGAAAGAGAGAGAAAAGCTGAAATCTATGTCTTGCAATCTTCACTGGTTCCGTCACTTCTCAACCATCGCCAAGCTTAGACGCGCAGCCAGGTCGTCTGTGATGTAGGAATAGGTCCAAACGAAGGGGCAGTAGAGTACGCATATCCATGAGACCAATGGAGCTCAGGGTCAAAGGGGACATGCTCATTGACAGCCACACGGAGGTCACTACCACAGTATTCAGAGATCGACCGAGAATACGAACGCGCATGACCATGGAATTGGCAATAATCATCCTGATTATAGGAGAAAGACTGAGAATGGGAATGTGGAAGAGGAAGAGTGTGTAGATAAGGGTGAGTATATGTGTTCTGCAGCACTGGTTGGACGTGTGAACAGTCTTGAACATAGTCGAGCTGGGATTTCATGGGCCCATAGACTGCAACATTCCAACTCGAATTGTAAGAAGCGACTGGTGCAGGATGATAGTTAACGGAATGTGAAGCGACGTGCGGAGGTTGAACAGCAATGTAATGACCAGTGGTGCGATTCCGGAGGATGGGTTCATCGCCAGCAGGACTCCATTTAGCGGGTGGGGGCAGGTGCTTAATAGCATCAACGGTACCACAACCCCTATAATTGTTCTCACTGTCCTGGGCAGAGACCGAAGGTTCACTGGTCTTCGCATTGCGTAGCGAGCGACGTCGAGGAACATATTCCTCACGCAAAGGACCATCCTCATCAAGATCAATATCGGATACCTCACTCGCCTGCATTTCCATTTCCATTTTCTCACGGCGGCGCTCCTCCAGGCCAATGAAAACAGGCTGAGGAAGATTACCACTAAGAAGAGGACTTGCCGAAACTTCAATAACCTCTTCAATGGTTTTGCGAATAATTGCATGGGGGTTAGAGCCAGGACGAGAAATAGGCTGCGGGTGTCTGGGAGACGACAGCGATTTGTGATAGGAAAGCAGATGTGCAAGCCATTGAGACCATTCACGGCCCGGAACAGACAAATCGAAGGAGAATATGTCAAGAGCTAAGGACTCAAGCCTGTTCAGAACATGAAAAGGCACGTTCGAAATCGAGTTCCTTAATTATAAATGGGTAAGCGATGTCTTATCTACATTAGCGCACACTTACCATGTCCTATTGGAGAATGTGTGATCATCCAACCACTTGTTTGCCAACATGCATCCTAGTACTATGAGACGAAAAGGAGCACTAGACTCCAAGCTCAATCTGTCCGAGCCCCAAGACAGTTCTCCCAGCAAAGCGGTACGGAAGGCGACTTCCTTACCACACTCGGGACCCAATACTGTGTGGCCAAAGTAGACTGGCAGCCGGATGATGTACCAGATAGCGAGGAAGATCGCCGAAGGCTGTAATAAGGTCGAAAGCAGTAGAGAATGCACAGACAGAGCCAAGTGTTGAGGTGGAGCAGTGTACTGCATGGGAGAATACCTGAAAAATTGGATGAAGCACATCGATTGTGAGGCACAATGGACTTACGGTTGGACAACAAAGGGATGAGGCAAACTAAGACCAGTCGTGCAGACTTTCCATACATATTCAGCAATCCAGTCAGCCAAGGGCTCCGCGAGTTTTTTGTATCTAGTGCTGATGGTTGAAGTAGCAGATTCCATCGTGAGCACAGGTTCCTTCAGGAGATCACCGAAACTGGTGGATACCCAAGGGGCGAAACCTTGATGGGCAATGTCATTTGTTCCGTCAATGTCAGGTACTTGCGTAGTAACTACAGCTGGGCGTATGTTCTCATCGGATGGATAGACTTGGGCTTCGGCAACGGCACGATCCACGAAGATGCCGAACGGAGTGATGGGTCCCAGAGGACTTGAAACGGGTTCTTCGGGGGACCGGTCATCATACACAGGTGAAAGGCCACTGCATTCAGGGGCATGATTATCAGACTGTGATTTGGAGATTGTGATTTCAAAGTCTTCTACATCTCGACGAGGAGAACTGGCTGTCCATTGACTTTGATTATCAAGATGATCCATGGAACAATCTGAACCCATGTCGTCGTCCTCTTCATCCAGTGTGGCGTCAGACGACGTAAACTGACCAAACAAGGAATACGAGGGCGGAAGGCACGCTTCAGCGGGCGTTCCTTTAATAACTGGCGCGTTGCCCGCGGCAGTCAACCCCCGAGGAAAACCCTGTGTCGACAGGTGGTCAGTGAAACACGGTTCGTCCTCCCAGATACGGCGGGGCTTGTCTCTACGCCAAGCAGGAAGGGATTTTATCCACTCTTCGCGAGTGCCAAAGGAAGGGGGAGGGCCAGTGGGACAAGGAGGAAGGGTGTCGGACAGAGATTGAAGATCAGCCACGTGAGGATAAGATTGTTTGTTCTTGACGACTCGGTGAGAGGGTTGCTTTGTGAAATGAGGAACGGGAACGGGCATCTGCGTTGGAGAAGTAGAATTGAGCTCGAGGTCTTCCGCACTAGGAATGTGAGAAGGCAACTGGGGCCAATCTACAGAGTATTCCCACGTGCGAAAGGAGCAGTAGGAATTGAGTAAGAGAGACGAGTCGTGGGACGAGTCGTGGAATGCAAAAAGATAACTTGTATAAAAGTAAAGGAAGCGATGGCAGACGCACAACGAAGGCGTGCCTTTTGGGGGCCGAGAGAAAATTGACTTTTCACTGCTGGCAGCGTCTTTTTAGGACCAGCTTGAGCCCAACCACAAGAGACTCTGCAAATCTAGAGGATGATCCTCTTCAGTCCTGGCAGTACAGAGGACAAGGAGAAAAACTTGGCGAGGGAGAAGGGTCAATCCACCTGGTACAAGAGTTGCAACTCAAACAAGCCCTGTCAGATTATATACTCAATTATGTAATTTCTTTCCCACACTCTTTCCAGATCGGGTAAGTCAACATATCGATCGCCATATGCCTCACTTCCTTCCCCTGGTCTCCTGATCCTGTCACAGAATCAGTCGACCTCTGACTCAAGTCTACACTCTTATTGGTACCCCTATACATAGTCTATGTTGGAATTCTACGGGATGTCCTCAGGACGGGGGACTCTTTTGCCGTGCTGCATGTGTAAGCTTCCCGCAGCTGCCGCGCAACACGACTACGCCATGCTATGAAAGGAATCCGTCACTTGACGGCTACCATCACTGGTCAAACAACTGAAAAAGTGGGTTATATCGAATGGCGTTGACAATGATCAGTCTCATCGATTATTATCCACTATTTAAAATGGTATCAGAGATGGGATCATGCAACCACGTATACAGAGTACACCCGACTTCATCTCACACAATGTTGTCCTAATAGGGAACTATGACATGAGGGGACATGAGGGATGGATACGGAGCCGGCGAGAGCCGGGCTAATTGTATTTTGAATCCGACGGTCTCAGAACTGTAGTACAAATCCAACGTCATTGGTTCACAAATCTCCTATTCCAGAATCTACCTCGATGTCAGATGCCATGGTTGTCTCAATGCAGCGGAGCAATACCTGGATTGCCTCGTATTGGCCTCGTCACCTTTGCCACCTCCGAATAACATAGGGGAGTCCAAGAACTGCGCCGCGTCTTGAGGGGTTCTAACAATAACTTAGATACACAAGAATGTACCTTGAGGTGCTTCGTAAATCAGAATCAGAATCTCATAATAGAACGGTTATAAAACTGCCGGAATATCGGAGAAACAGATGACTTCCATAGCTTGTGGTACTTCAAGTGTGCCCTTTGCTGGGTAAGACCAACAAAATTTAGAAGTACGGTTCAATCCAGTTTTGTTGGAATGGGTAGATTCATTCCATTTCGCCCACCCGCAAGAGAGATATAAGTAGATGACATAGTACTGAAATGCGCAACTTAAGAGACCCCAGAAACTGATTTTGTTATAAGCTGGAAATCGTGGACCAACAGGCACTTTTTGTCGAGGTTAGGAATAGCAATTTGCACTGGCAACTTGCTTCCGATTTCAAAATGGAACCAAACTGCATATCCTTTCTCCCGAGACAGTTCAGTGACAGTTCAGTTGGCTAAAGCCGTTGCAGAGAGGAACCAAGATACTACTCGCTTAAAATTTGGACAGACCCAGACTTCCAGATCTTTCTTTTTCACGATTTTTCCTTGTCTGGCTCAAGCTACTGCAAGATATGGGGGATCAGCTCAGCTGAGTAGTTTTGCCTGTAATCGGAATGATGACAAAGGTTGGGTTAAGGGTTTACGAAGACATAGGCACAACCAGAATTCTATCGATTTAATTGGCTCTTTTGTTCATTCTAAGACTATGAGAATAAATCACGAGCAATCCTTCCTCTCCGCCAAAATGAAGCTATAAGTGGCGCAAATTGATCTACATGCAATATAAATTCATTTGATTGGGCCCCTCTGAGGCGTATTCAGGACTTGAATAATCACTACCTTCTCCGTCAAGGGATGTTTCCATCCTTTGACAAGAAAAAATCAGCTCGGAGAAGCGATACATCATACAGTCGGGATGATTACCAATTCAAGTAAGCCCGACTTTATTTAGACAGAAAGCCATCGACAAATATTCATTAGCCAGGAGTGATTACTGCAAACATCATAATTCTAGCGCAACACTTTCTGACGTATTTTTTGTTCCCGAAGGAATTTTGAGAAGGATAACAATCCTTTTATCGACATGGACGCACCTATCAATGGGAATGCCCAGGGGCCACACGCTCCCATCGACCCCATAACACTCGGGCAATTGAAGGCGGCTATGGCTAATAGTATGAAACCGAAGGTGCGCGACAAGTCATGCTAGCGGGTGCACACTAATCTTATTGAACTTGAAAATAGCAATCATGGTATGACTACAAGTACGACGATGAGGACACAGTCATGGCCGAGATTGAGGAGTTCTATTCCTATGTGGAAATGCCACAGACGGCCGAGAACTTGAAAGCATGGGAGGAATCATATATGCCAGGTGCCTTCATCCCTTACATATTACGGCATACCTCTCATTGAATTATACTCTTAGAGTGGATGAAGGCCAGCCCTGCAGAACGCAGAACACATGTGCAACTTCTACTCGAGAGCTTGGAACATAAAGACACTGAGATACGATTCACAAATGCACGTCGATTGTTTTACGTTCTTCAAGGTATGTTGAGCTTATGCTTGCTGGATACTCTGACACTCGTTTGACAGGTACATTTGCAGAAACTGGCTCGCCCGAAGACCAGTTGCATTGGATATTTGAAAATGCCAAGGTCGTCAGAAAGGCCGATGGTATAAGCTGCATTGTCGAGGCTATCAAGATTGGAACTCGGAAACACGACTTTCTTTGGTCAGCATTTTGATTCGATTTATTTGATGAGCCTGAACCTCGCTGGCAGTGGCCTTTCAGACCAAGATGCAATTCGGTTCAATATAAGCCTTGCGGACAAAAGCGATCTTCTGGAAGAGATTCTAACCGAGCTTTCTGTGTATTTTGGTATGCTCTATCACTTGATCGAAGTATTCAAAGGACATGAAGACTTCGCTGAGGAATTGAGTCAGTCCTTATCCATCTTATTGTCTTTTCTTTACTGAACATGATACAGTGAGTCTGGAACCACCTTTGCCAACATATCTTTTTGGCGTTATCTCCAACTTGCGCGACAAGAGCGCGAAAGGATATCCTATCAAGAAGGTGAGCCTTTTGTTCTCGTTGACTCCTGACTCCTAATCTGAGAGCAAGCTTCTACTTCTTATGTGGAAAACACTTCTTGCGTGTTGGGGGGGCATTCGAGACTATACAAGGGTCAAGCGGTTAGCAAGAGAGCTGGCCGGTCTTCCCCCGATAACTCAATCCAGTAAGATATCTCAACGACGACCATCGGGATCAAGCTGACCTCCAATTGAGACAAGGCACTCAAGACCACTGCTCTGGATGTCGAGCAATATCGATCTGAAACATCTGTCAAATATCCATCCTTTACTCCTCCGAAAACCCCTCCCGCAAATCTCGCGGAATCCGTCATCGCCAAATCCAATTCTTCTAATCTCACTCATCGACTCTCACAAGCTTACAACCCCATTCCACTTCGACACCATTACCACCATGACGACCTTGAACCATCTCACACGGGTATGCTACCTGGGCAATCTGCCTTCCAACAACAACAAATGGGCCCTAATGGCCCTGGCAGAGGAAATCCTCAGCCACCAACACCTGCACCTTCGCCCCCTCCTTTACCAAAACCAAAAAAGCAACAATATCAGACAGATCAGAGTCGACCGTTCTTACTACCATTTTCCGGGAAGAAGGGGGAGAATGCAACTTTGGTGCCTTTTGCCATCGACGAGGCTGAGAGATTGTTCAATAAGCATTTGTATGTGAGCTTGACGTTAGCACAGATGTGGCGAACGAGAGAAGACTGTATGACCTTTGAGAGCGGGTTGGAAAGAATGCCTGGAATGGATGATACATATAGATCATCCACTTTCTTGTCAAATGTAAGGATTTCTTCGCTTCGCGTTCTCATGGGCACTCCTTGAGTTGGAATCTTCAGGAAATTGAGGTTGAACCTTTGCCCGACATCGCACAGATCAACCAGGAGATTGAGATTGCAAAGGGGAAGGAGGAGACTGCAACCCTGGAATCGGACAAGCGCAAGTGGAGAGAAAGAAGAGAAGACTTGATGCGTCTCAAGCGAGTGGAAGAAGTATACGTATGCGGCATCATTGCTACTCTCTAAAAATACTAAAAATACTAAAATAAGGCTTAGGGAGCTGTCCTGCCGCATCTTGCGGGTTGGGTTTTGGTTTTATTGAAGTTATTACTCGCAACGGTCTCAGCCAATACAAATGGTCTTCAAAACCCTCAGCCATCTGGGTCATCTGTCTTTCCTCCCGGAGTATCATCGCGTATGAGCATCTTATAAGCACAGCAGAAGCATTTGCGAATAACTCAATTTGGTCTTAGCAATTAATTCGGCAGCTCCTGCACCTGAACAACCTCCGGCTCATCCACTCACTTTGGAAGAAACCGACGTGACACGACATCGTGAAATTACATCCAAGGCCGTATCTGCTATCATCCTTCTCGTGTTGAAATGGTTTAAGGTTTCTCGTGAGTGTCAGTCGCTCAGGTGTAAGCATGACTCCTCAGGTCCCTTCAGATGCAATGAAGTTCCATCACCTTGGACACCACCTCCTTGATACGAATTGCCTCCTATTGATCTTGAAAATGTTCGGTTTGCAAGAGATCTCGCAACTTGTTGTTTCTAAAGCCGATTCACCTGAGAACAAGTGCGTCAGCCCTTAATTTTACATTTTTGACACAGGTTCAGAGGTGAAATTAGCTTTTTTAATTTTTGCCTGAACTATTCGAGGAATCCTCAACCCCATCAGCCAGAAGATTTTTCGCAGAGGAATTTGCGACAAACTACTACTCGGACAGTCATACTTCCGAATGGTGGTAAACACGAAGAAGAGATCGAATATATCCACGACTATTCTTGGCGTAACTTTTTTGCAACCATCAATTACGCCAAAATAATGCAAAAGTTGTCAAAAGGACGGCCGCATCGGATATGGATGCTTGTGCATTACAAGAGTTCCGTATGTTTACTTTATGAGGACTGGTTTCAGATGAGGTTCATTCATTCCGTAAGGCCGTGCTCAAACGGGTACTTCGCGTAATGCATCCAATGCTACAGCTGAATATCCTCAAGCTCATCAAAAGTCAAGTATCTTATTGCGGTAGACGATGGCGACAATGTGAGATTTCTGCTGCGTTTCTCGTCCCTGGAATTTATTACTATCTTTTTATTTCAGCAAATATGAAGGTGATCACCGCAATTTACCTCAACTGTCGCCCTGACCTCAGAGACGAGTGGTTGACTGGGAACGAAGTGGAGGAAGGCCAAGGAGCTCAAGTAAGTGGCCAGGAGATTTGTGTGGAAGTGTTAACCGAATTCATAGGTCCAAGAACAAGCACTGCGCCATCTCGTCAAGTTTTGTAAGTCAAGTCTTGTAAGTCAATATAGATGGCTGACTTCTGAATTCGCAGACAATACGAAACGACACGGAAATGCAGCTTTGGGAAACCAAAACAGCCCGAAGCATCGTAGGTCGGGTAGCATATCCCAGCAAATAGATGGATTACAGCCTCCAGAGTTGTCAGACGTGATCAGGCCTGTTGGGACGCCAAACACTGTTGATGCCGACGTCTTCCCTCCTCCCCGATCACAGATTCCTGATCCCAATATATTTCTGCCTTATATCACCGAAGACATTGCTTTCGAGGAAGAGTATGAAGAGTACTTGAAAGACTTAGGGTACTCAGACCAATCAGGAGACATGCCCCTCTTTGAGGGATCGTCTGCTTGGAGTCGGTTGCCATATACTGATATCTCAGACGGCATAAGTGACAGCGAAAGTGTTGTGACCATTGGGGAACTGGGAGAAGATGCACGTGAAGCTAATCGAGATGATAGTGGTATGGTTGATGAGAACAGGAATAATTGGGAGGTACGTTTCTAAACCTCAAAGATCTTTCTCGTTACAATTAGAGGTTTCATTTCTTATAGCACTTAAGTCCCAAGACAATGGCTGCATTGCCTAAATCTCCTGCAGGTAGACGATCGAGCTCTGGCAATGGCCTTCGCCCAGTCATGCCGATTGAATTTGATCTGGACAACGGGAACGCAAGCGACCTTGACGATCTTGAAGAATCAGAATTAGGCCCCGCGCCTCGTGAACAGTCCACACCGTTTGCCGAGGGTGCCGGTGTGGATGAGGTTGAGTATGCGTATGGGTGTGTCAAAATTACAGAAAACGATATAAAATGTCTTCTGACCTTATTTTCAGGGTTTGAAATTAATTATTCTAGTGTTTTAACACTTTATCTGTACAACATCTTCACAGGATTTGGATTTTGACACTCGACTGGCAAATGATAGACGAATAAATTTCCCGGTAATTTTTGGGATTGAAACCCTGAGGCATCAGAGATGCCTACTTAATTGACATTACTTTTCTGTTTTTCTCTTCACCAGTCTCATTCCGATGGATCAGGACTAAATGGATCAGATTGATGTCATCACCGTGGTATCTCAATCCATAGAGTTTATTGTCATATCTGCAGTTGGACATCAGGGTTTTCCTGTTGTTATGGCTGTGGCCCATGTTCACAGCCACCTTTGTTGGCACAACTTGCCATATGCTGACCTAAGTGTACCACAGAATTTTTGTTACTTTAAGTACTCAACCTGGTTAGAGTTTCCTCAGCTTGTTCTTCCCTTGTCTAAGTCTTTTGTACCATTTGTAAAGGCAAATGGTGTGTATAATCCAGGAGAACCTTATTAATTATCTACCAAAGAGTATAGCTCACCTCCAGGAAAACCTTAGAGAATGGAATAAGTTCCTTGGAGGTTTTTAGAGTAAGATGTTGCTTACATAATGGTATCTCTTGGTGTGTGTCCAGGTATCAAGTATCTGAGTGCAAGGTGGGGACGGGGGCTAAAATTTACAGACTAGCAATGATTATGCATTCCCCTTACATCCACTCCTCCTTCTAGCTTGCTGCAACTTGAAGCAAAGTTAAACAAAATTTCGTCAAAATTTGGGCGCCGGATTTGTCTGGGGGCGCCTAGGTTGCTGCAGTGAAAATCTGCCACTAACTCTGGGGTGGACATGTCTACGGCGGTTTCCCTCCAGTTGTGCTCCAAACCAAACCCCTTCCATTTGACAAGGTATTGTAGTCGATTTTAGTGCCATCTGCTGTTCAATACTTGTTCGACCTCCCATTTCTCTACTCCGTCTACAATGATTGGGGGTGGGGTCCTTAGGGGCCGGCAGTAGACTGACTACATTAAACACGGGATGTAGCTGTTGCATGGATCTCGGGAGGTTGAGACAGTATATGTTTGGGTTGACTTGTTTGTCGATCCGAAAGGCATCTGTGTGCTAGGTTGTGTGAAGGGTGTGTTGTTTGTATATCCATCGCGTTGAGGAACACCAAGTCCCCCAGCTGGAAGGTTGGGGTCGGGGTACGTCGCCTATTGTAGTGTTGAGCCATGTCGTCCTGAGCCTTCCTCAGCACTTACTTTGCCTCTTCGACAGCTAGTTTCATTCTAGTCAAGAATTCGTTAACCAACTCTAACTTTGAGAGTCTTCGGCACGGTTCAAAGCCCATCTGCGGTAGGCGCCCGGTGTCCAGCAGGAAAGGGGTTGTCGGGTTGGCATGTGCACATGTTTGTTGTGCTGAAAGTTGGCTAGTGCAAGTAGATCATACCAGCTGCTTTATCGTTTGTTCAAAAAGAGCCAGATATACTGGTCCAGCTCTTGATTCACACATTCAGTTTGCCCATTGGATTGGGGGTACCAAGCATTAGAGGCTGCAGCTTGTATTCTTAGGAGGCGGTATATCTCGTGAATGCAGCAGCACGATGGTTTGGGCCATGGGTTTCCAGCAGTCATTCCAGGGCCTTTCCTCTTGATACATAAGCAGGTAGAAGTAAGGGTGGCCGGCAAGCCGCTCCCAGTGGTAAAACAGATGCGTTTCTTAAGTAAGGTCTTGTATACCTTACCAAGGATTGATAACCATGCTCCTTTGAATGAGCCCTGAACAAAACAATTTAAGTAAGAAAAACTTATTTGTAGAGATGGACGCACCAGACTAGTTCATTAGCAGCAGGATTGGGAGTTTGGATCCATTGGCACGACTGATTTTCTTGAGCCGGGAGTTACTACTAAAGACGGTATCTCCAAAGAAAATACACAGGACTTAGGATCAAGGGAGGCTGTTGTAGACAGGCAAAGAGAATAAAGGGGATAGAGTCGGTGCATAATTCCAGACATGCCTAAAATTCATCGATTTCGATTACATGCCCATTTGTTTTGAAAATAGGTCCTATCAACAGACCAGGGTACTAGGTGATGGCAGTAGTCGCGAGTTTCGTTACAAATTTAGTGGTCGTCCTGTGCTTCAGATAGTCTGACAGCTAATCATAAAAGAAATGGGAATAAAGAAAGAGATCAAGATCGGGCTTTCCATAAGAAAAAAGCTTGTATCCTGGGCAACAGGGATATTCAGAACCGTAACAAGTGACAGTAACAGTGCCGAGGATCTGGGGTTCCCTTATATTCTGAGGTCGACTGGAGTGCTCATGTAGCACAGATTATCACTGAGCCTTGCAGATCCGCTCGTTACCGGTTGACCTAGACGTAAGTCTACTCAGACACGGGATAAAGGCCCGAGAGAAGTGATGCATTGTCCAAACTTGCTTCTTCTGCTAGCCTAGCGGAAGGATATATTTTGACGAGGATTCGGACCATGCTCAGTCAGATTCGAGCACTTGAGTCGAGCAAATAATGAACCATCCTCATACTACTGCTTGCAGCAAGATGAATGAGCGGGAGTATTGGCGAAGATAGTTAAACACAATGCTTCAAACTGGATGTGAGAACATGAAATAACGTCAAGTAGTGGACTGGTACACATTGTCCTTAGAATAGGCAGACCGGACATTTTGCGAATTTGTTTGTGTGTATGGACATGGTTTGTACCGTGTTTTATTGTGTCTTTCACAATTTGGACGCTGTCGGTGTATGTTGAATACAGTGGCCACAGACACACTGACCTTCATCATCATCCCCTCCTTCGCACTCGCGAAATTGAATGGCCACAAACAGCTTCGACGTTGATTTCAAGTCCATTTTGGCAGTAAGGAGGGTCCGTGCGCAGAGCGATGGAGTTCCCACGTTTCTGACATAAGCGGCGTGGATCGTGGTTTGTTTACTTGCCCTCGACCACCATCTGCCCGCCAACCATCGACAAACATCCAGTCTGGTAATGTCACAACAACAGATGCAATCTATGATGGATCAACAGGCTCAGGATATTGGCGGCAATTCCTACTATCCACAAGACAATGACCTCACTGGGGGTCTGCCAATAAACCTCGATTCACTAAGGGACGGTCCTCCTGGTAGCAAACCCTTTTATCCCTATTCTACACTCATCCGGTGTGTCTTCACGCCCCAGCGCATCCCAAATTTCCCCTACATCATCTAGATTCCTGACTCGATGCCCGTTTACCAGGTATGCTATAAAAGGCTCACCGAACCAGAAACTGCTCCTTGAAGATATATATTATGCTATCGAGTCACGAGTAGGTGACTGAATACTAGAGGAATAGATGCCTACTTATCTATTTAATGCTTCCCTAGTTTCCTTATTTCCGAAGTGCGCCAGGTGGCTGGAAAGTAAGTGTCTTAGGTTTCAATCTAAGTAATATGAGATGTTTGTTTGGGACCAAATTATCATACACGACGCGTCGTTCGCGCTGTTGTTGTTTGACTGCCTCTATTTGTCAACAGTTTATCGTTCCCAATCTCATCCAAACATATTTTGAAATATTGACACACATTTTCCAGAACTCCGTCCGTCATAATCTGTCATTAAACCCATGCTTTGAGAAAGTGCCTCGTCCTCTCACGGATCGTGGGAAAGGTTCCTACTGGACAGTCAATGACAATGTGGATCCTCGCACTGGTGTTCATCGCGTTCGTAAGAAGAAGAACAAGAGTTCAAAGAACCGAGGATCAGAGGAGGTAGAATCCCAATCTCAGACACAGGAATATGCCTCTGAGGCACAAGCATCTGCTCCCCAGACTTTCGACGATCCAAATGCCCACCCTCATGCCCAGTTTGTTGCCCCTCCCGCCATGCATCCTGACGAGGCTGGGCCCAATCGCCAACAGGTCCCTTACCCGCCACCATACCCACCGTTGGTTTCTCCTTTCCCTTTTCATAGCGATATATCTGATTGAGTGATAGATTCAATCCCAACTTCCCCATGATGGATCCACGGTTTCCGCCGCCCATACCTGGAGTGCTTCCAATTTCTCCTGACGAAGGCTTTGAGCTTGATGATCACGGTAATGTTGATTGGCGGCTGGCTTGGGTGAAAGAGCTTGGGCACCTCCAGCAGATCACTGCGGAGCAAGAAAAGGCTGGTGTTGATCCTGAGTGGTACAGGATGATGCTAATTCGCGTCCGGAGTGCTTTGATGCCACCCCCTCCGATGAACCCGGAAGTCATGCATGGCATGCCACCGCCGCCCCATATGCAACCACCGCCACCGCCAAATGTCGATCTGGCACAACAGGCCCAGGCTCAGCCAGCACGATGAATTAGGATTCGGGCGTTTTGGATACATCCTCTCACTTTTGCTGTTTATGTTTTCAGTACATGTCATGTTTTGTCAATTTTCTGTTATAGTATTTGGTTATCTGCCCATCGGCAGTTATTAGTACTCTCTTGAAAGAGGTTGTACATGCACGACACCGCGTTTTTGAATTCATCACTACAATGATTTGTAATATGGATGTCATTAGTGTTGCCTAAAGTGGACGAGTCAGTTATGTCAGCAATCTCATTGATTAATTACTCAGCTTTCCTCGTCTTTCAAAAGGCAGTTCCTTCGCACATTTTTTTCTTTACGTTTATTTCTTGACACTCCACTGTGGTCCTCGGGGCAATAACCCAAGTTTCTCTCAATGTCCCCCACTGCGGTGCTTCCACAGATAATCAATGAATCTAATGGACAAGCCACGATGAGCTCTGTCAAGGGCCCTGCTCTTACGATTGGCACCCTCTCGACAGCTCAAGATGGGAAATACCAGTCGCTGGTGTCGGAGTTGGAGGCGACGAGGCGTGTGGATCGACAGCTGTTAGATAGATTGGTCGATGAAGGTACGATTCTACTGATGCTACAATGAAGTTTTGCCGCTTTTTGACACCTCTGCGGGACCTTTAGCTACTACACTAGAACCCTCGTTCTATACCTCTGTACATGTCGTACTAACCGAGTCAGAGTATCGATCTTTGACACCCAACCACCCAAGATTTCTATCTCAACTCTTGGCTAGTCTCATCCCTTTGGGGACACTGCACCTTGTCAACCTCGCTTCTGCTGCTGCCCTAACTCTTCACTCTGAGCTTATACTCGCCGGATTCCATATTCTTTCTACGCCTTCAGACGACCAAGGGATCCTGATTGCCCAAAAACCTGCCGTTTCCCCATCAGCGACTGTTCCTCTCAAATCGACAGTACCACGCTTAGTGCCACTGCGGAAAAAGGCTGATCCGGCGAAGAAGAAAGCACTTTGGGCGCTGATGGCGCCGGCTGATCTTAATAATAGTCATGTCGATGATAAAATCGACCCAGAATCGCTGCTTACGGAAGCTGACAAGACACGACCTGTGCCGACTTGTGAGCCTGTCGATTCTCGTGCTCCAAGACGTAAAAGGGCATGTAAAGGCTGTACGTGTGGATTGGCAGAGTTGGAAGAAGAGGAGAGGAAGACTGGGAAGGTTGTGCTCTTGGACGGGTCTCAGAATGGAGAGACGATGGTGGTTAGTCGAAGTGAGAAGGAGAGACTACTGGATGCGGCGAAGAAGGCACCCAAGGCGACGAGTAGTTGTGGAAATTGTTCCCTTGGGGATGCGTTTAGATGTGCGAGCTGTCCATATCTCGGTATGTCGATTGAGGAGAACATTCTCTCTCTTTCTCTCTTGTTCAAGAAACTCAGTATCGTTTCTGATTCTGTTTGATATTTTTTTCTAGGTCTGCCTGCGTTCAAGCCGGGTGAAAAAGTTGAGATTGATTTTGGTATGGATGATATCTAGATAGATAGAACAATGTTGTATGATTTTGGAGAAAAGATCTGAAGATGGTCTCTCTCTCTGTATATATCTTGTGCATCCACGTGTGTGGGTGTCGTAGCGCTAGTGCGGAGTGTTTAGTTTTTTACAATCAATTTTTCCATTGATTATTCTTATCAGATACAGCATAAATTCACTAGGGTCCCCCAAGACACACTCGTTAACGTGGTTGTTGTTGCTGTCGTCCTCAATATGCTCAAGGAAAAAGCCAATGTTCTCTGTGTTTTAATGGAATGCTATCATACCCATAAGTTGATGAGATGAGCCAAAAAAAGTTTTTAAAAAGTTTTTGGGGTCCCTTCCTTTTCAGCATCTCATACCTAACAATGTTGGCTAGACGCCCGAGAATCAACTCAAAGTGAGCCCTCATTAGAACATCGATAAGGTATGCGTCAAGAAATAGTGGTATGTAATCAAATAAAATAAAGAAAGTCAGTGGGAGGATATCTCTGAGACGAGACAAGACCCCCGAAGGAGTCCATATCTGCCTTGTCAAAAAAATTTTTTGACCCTGTTTTCTCTCTCTCGCTCTCTGTCTCATCCAGATGGAAACTCTTTCTTCTACCTACACATCACTCCCCTTTTCCTCTTCTGGACCACCACTTCCACCAACGCCCTCCTCAAAAACCAAACTCCAATGCGTACACTGTCCCAACCCTTCTAAATATACCTGTCCACGATGTCATATCCAAACCTGTTCCGTTTCCTGCTCTCAAACACACAAATCGTCCACGTCTTGCACGGGACTACGCGATAAAACGGCTTATGTTCCCATGAATCGGTACGGATGGGGGAGTATGGTGGATGATTATTGTTTTCTGGAGGATGTTGGGAGGAAGGTGGGGGAATGGGGAAGGGAGATTGTCAAAGGAGGGTTTGACATGAATGTAAGAAGAGGACGTGATGGAAGATTCGGAGGTCGAGATAGGAATAGAAGAGGGGGAGGTGTTGGTGGGATGGGTAGGACTAGAAAGGGGAGAGGAGGAGGTAAAGGAAAGAGGGAGGTATTGAAAATGTTCTTGGAGGCGAGAGAAATCGAATTGGAGTTGTTGTCCTGTGGGATGGAGAAGAGAAGGCTGAATCAGTCTGTTTGGGATCAAAAGTACGTGATTTTCTATTCTATTCTTTACACACATATAGAGGGACATGAATACATATTTATGAATTTGACAGGAATCAGACAGCTTTGTTGACGATTGAGTTCAAATTTCACCCATCCACTACTGCAGCACAATCTGCGCCGTCGTCGTCGTCGATGGACAACGTCAAACCATTCACTCTTCTAACCCATCGGAACAAAATCTCCATGCCTCTGCTCAGTCTGGTACAAAAGCATATCCAGGAACGGATGCATAAAAAATCAAATGTTCTAAGTGACGCTCCGTCCAACTCATTCCCCTCATGGGTATCTTCACTCGTCATCCCACCTCCTGAAGACCCAGAAAACTTCACAGTTCCGACCTTTGTCATGACGGCTCCCTCTGACCCATCCCTTCTTGCGCGTTCTGCCGCTCTCCTGCCCACATCTGCATTGATGCAAAAGCGTCGTACGCCCGAATGTGTGAGACCAAAGATATATTACTCTCTTGATCCTGATGAGCCATTGACGACATCTCTCCGCGGGACGCAATTTGTGGAATTTCCATTGATTGAGGTATGGGAAGAATTTAATGGTGTTATCGTTGACAAAAAGACGGGTGGAGTCAGATACGCTGGCGGGAAAGAGGAGCCACAGCGCAAGAGGATAAAGTTGAATTCGGAGGAGGGGAAGAAAACTATTGTTGGATTAGTGGGAGATTACGGAAGCGATGATGATGAAAGAGAGGAAGATTATACAGAGTATGCCAAGTTAGTGGGATACGTAGAGAGCGATGCAGAGGAGGATAGTATTATGGATGATGAGGATGAATGGACTGATGCAGATGCAGAAGGAGACATTGATTTAGATGCTGATCCTGCCATTATTCTCAAGTTGATGGAGCAGGCGAAGAGGGAAGGAAAATGGATTGAGCCGTCAGACGACGAGGAAGACGATAGCGATGATCCAGGGGTGCAAGCTCAGATAACCTTGAGGGATTCAGACATCTTGTCTGCGAAGGTCAAGTAGACCTTTCATGAGAAGCTGGATCTCGAGGACTTGGTCGATTGTAGCACTGAGTGGCGTTTCTGGCGTGTTACGTATGGGTTCAGCTGTTTTGACTTCCACTTCCCAGAGAGTGTCTGCATGTGCTGGGATGGGCTGCTGGGACTTTGGATCGACCTGGGACAGGACAGGGATCAGGATTGACGTCTAGTTGTGTTATGAGGGATGTATCACCTGTTCCTGTTGGAACATGAGGATGATCAGGGAGCCTTTACGGAAACAGTAACCACGTTTGTAGATCTGAGAACGTCTCCTGTAGAAGCGATCTTGTTAGGTTAGTGTGAATGGAAGGAAGAACGAACAGACGAGTAGCCCAAGGCTGCGGCGAAGCCTATAGCATCCCCCTCGACTTGAACAGTTGCCCAGGGCCTAACGGTAGTCTCTGGGTGGACACGCACGGATTCGGGCTTGAGGTAGGAGTAGAGATGCCTAGGGCAAGGCTAGTCAGTATGGAGGAGGAGCCTTAGACGATTGCACGGCACCATGGGCCATCGACGTTTTTTCCATTGACGATAAGTTCCTTCCTGGCGCGGAGGATAGCCTGATCGCGATTGCCGTGAACATCGATGGGCTCGAAGACGACTTCTCTGGAGTGCATGGGTTCTGCAGACTCGCAGTGGAGAGTAATGCGGTTGAGGATGGGCTGGAGATCCTTGGAGAAGAATTCGGCAAAGAGGGCGACTTCGTATTGGTGGGATGTCATGACGAAAAAAACATAAACAAAAACAGAAAAAAGATCCGTGGGAGCAGGAGTCCTCTGCAGGATGCATAAAAGAGCCAGTAAGTGTTGCAGCAAAATAACCAATGAACGGTCTCCTCAGGCGTCTCAACATAGGCCGTGCCAGCGACAACGACCTGCTTGCATACTACCACTCCCCCCTCGCAGGCCAGCCCCATGCCTACCAGCTCGAAGCCGACTCTACGCGCAATGCAAGCCGCAGACGGGTCGCCATACTCGAGCTGGACCCGCCAGAGCACAGCTCAGGCGACGACGGTGACGGTGGTTGCTCGCTACGGTCGAGACGGGGACTCGTGAGCGGACTGACGATAGTGGCCCCGTCGGGCTCGTCGTTTATCCTGCTCACCCCTCCATCGACCGCGCCTCTCTCTGCACCCAGTTCCTATTGCCCAGTCCCTTCTAGTCACCAACGATCTACCTCCGAGTCTCTTCCTCGTAAAAAATTCCCATTACGCGATATAGGCATTGTCGGCACCACTCGGCTCGCTAAATACGACACAAACCCTGACAAAAGTCTTCCTGATATGTATGCATCAGTCAACAACAATACTTCCCTCCAACCCCCCATCTTCCAACAGCCAACATCCTCCTCATCCTCCCAGGAGCCTGCCACCCCTGCCCCCGTACGCGCCCTCAAAATCATGAAACGAACAAAAACACAGGATTCCTTGTCCCCCCAAAGAAATCCGCAGCTAGCACCGCAAACAGGGGAGAAAAAACGCGCCGTGATCCCACCCATCACCGTGGATCTCGCGAGTGAGAGTCTCACAGACACCGCACAGCCCAAATCTTCTTCGATCACATCGCCTTCGATTCTTGTCCTGCCCGCGACAAACTCCACCCTTTCTTACGCGAACTATGAGCCCGGAGTTCATTCAACTGCTGGCCCTCTACCGCCCCCACCTCGCCTCCCGGGCTTCCAAGGTAACTCTATCGCGACTGTATCCCCACCGCCCCCCCGACCTCCAAGATTGAATTCCCCTATGCCTCTCCGCAACACTCCTCAATCCGAAGATATTGAGGCTGTGAAACAAGCTCTGCAGCTGCCATCATCTGTGTCAGCTACCCTTGCTTCCAGGACCCGAACAACGTCCGGAGAGTCACTCAAGAAAGGCACAACCACCGGATCAACAAGTCCTAATGATGTTCCGCATACGGTTGTCGCAAGGTTTGTCACCCTTTTATTGCACCTTGCATCAAAATGCAAGCATCATCGATTGATATCATCTTTTCGTCTCTTCTTCTCCTGCTGGTATTAGATCGACGTCAGGCTCAAAAATCTCAAGCTCCTCCCTCTCCAGCATGCCATCGCCGCATCCTGTGCATCATCATGAGGAGCCCCCTACATCTGATGCCGGCTCACTCAACAGTGAAAGACAACTAGAGAAGGACGCCAAAGGCAAACGGTCACTGGTCACTACGAGTGTTGTTCCTACTATTGCGGGACAAGGCAAGGAAGGCGAAGTGCAAGTTCTAAAAGCCACGACGAAACCACTCACACCCGAGCCCATCCCTGAGAAACCCACCATATCAGGTCCCATAAAAGGGATTGACGACGTTGACTCTCACCACCAAGACCATCGCAAGCATGGATCGGTCGTTGCCACGGGCAATAACCTTGATGACTCGGCTGCTGAGTGTTGGCTAGCGATCAGTCGGGCATCATCACCACAAAATCATGACGACCGATTAACATCACTAGACAACGGTGAGTTTTATTTTTCAGATACCGTGCTTGTCAGAAGGCATTGATAGACGATCTTCAGAAACGAACAAAGCACCCAGTCCCCCTCCAAAAAGTTTTCGAAACAGCTTGACAACAGGATTGAAGCGACTCTCTTCGAGGTCCTTACCCCGTACACCTTCAATTTCGTCAGGTGGATCAAGACGATCTTCTGTTATGAGCAAGCGATTCTCTACTGGGAACACCAGCTTGGCTCCGGCGCCCATCTCCACAACGGTCAGCTTTAGTGGAAGTGCGAATGCCAGTGCAAATGGAAGCGCATCTGCAAGTGGTAGCAGCGCGAAGACGCCTCAGGTTGCATCTATCCCCAAGCGTGCCTCGACTGCACATGGATATCTGCTGCCGGATGCGCATAAACATGTCAGCGTAACTGGTTACAGTGCTTCGGCTGACGGACATGGTGTCGTGAAATCAACAATGAGGAAGAGACAAAAGGCCGTGGTACAGTGGCCATCGGCGATGTTTTGTAATGAAATCCACGCTACAAATGGGAGGAAGAAGTTGACTTCGGGTGAGAAGTGTGTCATATATGCGCAGAAGATCAATGAGTTGTATATGTATGATTGTGGACTGACACAGTGGGTTGTGGAGATGAGGTGCCGTGGTGCGACATATTCAAAATGGCTTCCGATCTTTTCTGACGATCGTCTGCCTCATATAGGTCCCTCCTCTAATTTATCGGCGGGTGGCCTGGATAAGAGATTCTTGGACGTGCGATCCCCAACAAGTGTTTCATTCACACCACATCTACGACAGACATCCCGCTCGTCGATTATCTCTGATGCAACATTCCCCACGCGGCCGGATGCTACGACAGCTACGGATCTTCTTTCTTCTTATGATGACGATGGCTTCTATCGCGAAGACGTCCCTCCCCTTCCATACCCTTCACTGGCGACCGTTCAGCGTGCAGCTGCATCAAACACTGCTCCCGTTGCTTCTCCATCGACCTCGAATACAACATTGATGACCTCACCTGCGCCCCTTCGTTCTTCAGGCTCTAGTTCAACATTACCTTCAGTGAGTGGAGGAAGTGCCAATACCCATCTTTCAGCGAGCACACTTCCTCCTCTCACCTATTCCTCCACTCCCTCTAATTCGATAATGACAATGCCTCTCTCTCCCACCATCAAACATCCTGCCGTTGCATCTCTATCATCGAACTCATCCTCAGGCGGGTTTTTTGCCACCCTCGGTCGGAAGGCGTCTCTTTCGTCTGCAAAACGACCTACTCTTGGGTTGGGATTGTCGAATTTGATATCTTCTTCATTATCTCCCTCTTCTCCTTCAGGAGGTGGATTTTCATCACCTATAACGAGTGGTCGTCGTCTTTTGACGAAATCGACATCCGGATTAAATGGTGGTGTTAGTACAAGATTGTCGACGCCAGCAAGTCCAAATTCGTCTGCTGTAGGAGCAGGAGGAGGACTGCAGACGAACATGGCTTCCCCGCGTAGTGCCGTTCCAGGAGGACCTCGCGCGCCTGTGAACCATAACAGAGTGCAAAGATCGAAAACGTTGATGCCTAGTAGCACTGGTTTCCACGATGCTGGAGTGTTCGACAGTGTATCGAGTGGTGGCGGCGGTGGTAGTAGTGTGGAAGAAGGAATGATGATGGAGCGTCGACCTTCACTTTGGGAATTACAGTTGAACCTTTCTGATTCGACCTCAGATGGGAAGATCGTGACTATGCCCATGAGCTCTGGTCTGACGTCAGGATCGAGCACGCAACCACATCATCATCATCATCATCACCTCTCTTCGTCTCAACAACTGCATCCGTTTGTAACTAGACCGGGCTATAGGACGGACTCGTCCTCTCAATTGACCCATCGCCATCATCATTCACAGTCTTTTATCCCGACGACCAATGTCAGGTACAGCCAGCCCCTCCAACAGCAGCAGCAACAGCAGGCAGTGGTTGATCCACAATTAGAACCCAACTTCATCTGTCAAGTCGATAAACTGGCAGAATTACTACCACATGCTGATCGGAATATCTTGTCTGGGTACTTGAGGAGAGCAGGACGAGATATATTGGCAATTGGGCAATACCTTGAAGACGAGAAGAATGGAACGTTGAAAACTTATTGATTTAATTTGGGAGACAATGGGGCTTAATTTTAAAAGATTCCTCCTAAATAAAACTTTTCTAACGACGAACACAGTTCCAAATATGCTTCAGACTTTTTACAATTTTGCTCGCATTATGTTATCCTCACACCAAATTTGTTCAGACTTTACTCATTATTATACATGTAAACCCAACAATTTAATGTAACCCATCCATACAAAAGGCTAGCAAAAAAAATCAAACACTGTATCGTATAATGCAATTTTCATAATGGCGATCACGGATTGGGAACAGCAGGTCGGAATCCTTTTGAAGTTCGTTTGGCAACAGGAGGTGGGAAAGCTTTTTTTTAAAAAAAAAGAAAAAGATTCAATTGAATACTGTGTCAAGGGAATATTCACTTTATCGATAAACTCACTTCGTGCAGCTGCAGGTCCCCAGCCCGCCGTTATCCTTGATGATGATGAACCTAAAAGCATTTTCTCCACTTCATTGCCACTATCTGAACGCTCGGAACCAGTTGTAGATCGATACGAATAGTCCGATATGGGCATCGACGGGCCTGCAAAAGGCTGCCGATGATGGCTGCCCATCTGTCTTGACAACGGCTTCGTCCATCCAGACCCTTGTTGTTGAGTGACATGGACAGGCGTGAATGCGTGATTTTGAGCCCTTGTAGGAACAAGAGGCGTTCTTTGAATCTGGCAGATGTAAAGGAGGTTTTTTGAGTTGGATCATTTTTAGAAAGAAAATCAACTCGATGACTCGAGCCATACACCAGAAGACGCTTCTAAGCCGCCGATGGACATGTCAAGAACGGCCCCACTGGCGCCACCATTGTGGGAAATTCTTTGCGGATGACTCTCTGGAGTTTTTGACTGGGGAGCAGCTTCGACGCTTGCAGGTCCTAGCAAAGCCTTGCGTCTGAGCTTATCGTGTTGTATCTTTAAAATAAGGATAAACTCATTAGCGAAAGTCAAATACATAACTGTCATTGCGTACCTTGAGCTTCTGGTATTCCTTGTCTCGCTCCCGAGATGCATCCTGAAGGTCTCGGACCTTCCGTCGCTCAATCTCGAGATCTCTCTCAAATTCTAATGGGCCCTTCTGCTTCCACTACATCTAAATATAAGGACGAGAACTGCTCACGAGTGACCTTATTGCTCAAAAGACTGATCTCCCCATTGGCTAATAAAGGGATGGTCAGCAGCAAGAAAGTCAAAAAAAGATGACACTCTTCTTTACCTTCCCTGACGACGTTTTCAAGCTGTTTCTGTAGTTGTGCATTTCTATCGTTGATGTTTCTGATAACAGCTTGTTGAAAAGAGCTGTTGAGAAGATAATCACGGTTAGTGATCATGATAGGTATCATTGATTCCATGACGTCAAAAAGCTACAACTTTTCCTGGTGAATTTGATATTGCCAGAATGAAATTGCGCTGCATTTTGTCCAAGTGTATAGCACTTTGAAAATGCGACGCTGAGGAGACCATACCGACTACAAATCTCGAGAATAATGGACGGGGAAAGACCAGAAAGGACGGACTATGTCGGAAAAAAATTAAGTGACAATTTCTGCATATATATGCGCCAAGCTTCGTACTGTTTTGTAGTCATTTGTGGGTTGAAGAGAGCAGACCTAGGTTTCTCGAATCCTGGAAGTATTAACCAGGTTCAAATGAACGATGCTCACAACAATGTCATCTCTTGAGGCAAAAGGACAAAGGCACGCCGATCAGAGACCCAGTGTTTGAAGGAAGGAATCAGACACCCACGGCTCAGTAAGGCTAGTTTCACAGGCTAGACGGTGTAAGCAACAGAAAAAACCTCGAGACAGCCAAATTTACCAGGACAGAGTCGTGCGGCCGTAAATAATTCATTAGCACAGTCGACTAAAAGAGATTAAAGCACAAGCTTCATTATTTCCCAAGAAGCCCGACATACTGCAGAATATATGCGAGCCTAAGCACCGAGATTCATTTCTTAGGGAGATTTTATTTTCTAGCAGATGCCGAACGCACAGGTAGTCTTTGCGGATTGTGTGGATTGTGAGTCTGCTCGAGTTCAGGAGGCACAAAACAGGCTTACGACAACAGCCTTATCAGTGAGTCCTTTGCGGCATGTCAGACGGTTACATTTCAGTTCTGTATCCATATGCACGTATATGACAAAGGACGGAATGGCAACGGAATGGCAACAGCGACCTTCATCTTGCCAAACAAAACCAAAATATGCTTTCAACAAAATGGATATGGTACTTCAAGTATTTACCTGGCAGTACATCTGGATATACAGAAGGAAGGATGCGAAGTACGGGCATGTCTGTACAAAAAAAAGAAATTGCTATGGCTGTCTATAATATTAATTAGAAAAAAATAACACAACGAATACAACAGAAGGGACGCGAATAGAATTTTATGTTCCTCATGAGGAAACCATACCATCATCATTGTCTCCGAAAATCTCCGAGAAAATCTCCTTTCCTTCGGTAGACAACGGTGTAAGTTGGTTTATTTTTCCGGAAGGATTTTCCCGTGCGGACTTTACTCTGCGTATGCGTTCTCCATTCCATATACGCTCTAATGATACAGTGACATTCCACAGCCCAAAGAGGAATCCTCGATCTGGTTGATCCGGGTAGTGCGGAGGGAATCGTGCATAGAGATACCCTGTCTTATAGTCATATTCCGCCTGATAACCTTTGGAAGCATCCGGTGGGCGATTGGATGTTGATTCTGCAGGATATGGCAGCCAATCTTTGCCAGTTGTTGTATGCGCGAAATCGACAATTCGCACGTTAACTTCGCCACGCTTCCGTTTTCCGTGAGATCTCTTTGTAACTGATCCCGCCACAAGATCTTCACTGTGGGAACGTCGCAATGTGTCATGTCGGTGTCCCAAACGACGATCGAGTGATTCACCACGTTTGCTTTTTGCTGATGGGTGCTCGAGGGTCCAAGATCGGAAATTTTCTTGGGAATCATGATCGCCATCATAGATCAATAGGAGACTACAACCGTAAAAGCGATACCCCTTCAATCGGTTGATGATACGAGCCAATGCATATAGTTTTTGTAGAAGCATCGGTATCTGGTACACCAATAAGCCCTCGCCATTTGACAAGAACGACGCAACCACAGAATCAAATTCTTCAGGGCGAACTTCTCGTCCGCTGTACTTGTTTTGAATCGAATATGACTGGGTCTCCTCATTCCACACCTATTAAACAAAGTCAGAAAGAGAACGATATGAATTGTCATTCGGGCTTACTTGCATCCCGCACACACGTACTCCGAGAGCACGACTAGTAGTCCGGTCACATTTCTTCCTCTGGCTCTTCTTCTTGGAGCTTGTCGCATCCATGCCATATTGTCGGGTTCCCATCTTAAGATCCATCACGCAAGGATGTTTGAGATGTCGAGTGAGATCCTCCATAAGAATAAAATAAGTTGGTTTGGTAAACGAAGGGACCGACTCGCTGTTCTCAGGAATAGGCAGATGACCGATAGATGCTAGGCGGCGAGGATTTCTGTACTTCATTGCGACATCAAGGGAACGCGAACGGCTACGACGTCTACTGTTGAGCGATGGGGACACATTGGCACCTTTCCAGGTACTAATAGAATTGATTTCCCCGTGTCCCAAATCCAGATCCATCTCGAATACACCAGCAGTACCACTATCACTGTTTGGACCGCGTTTTGAAGCATACAAACGATCTGTTCGGGCAAGTAGGGCCTCCTCACTTTGAATACGACGAACAGGAGTGTGACAATCGTCGGAATGGGATTTTGTTGATCCAAACAAAGGCTTCTTTGAATGCCTCCGTGAACCACCAGACTCAGACTCTCCGTCAACTTCCATTCGAAGATACCCTGCACGACCTGCGAGCATCTTGACTTTCTTATTAGCGATATGTACGGCCTTCCGAAAAACATAATCCTTCAGCCTAGTATTGACCATAGTGGAACCGGTTCCCCAGGGCGAACCCTTTTCGGAATGAAACGATCTCAAACAAGGGCGAGCTCGATCATCTTCGTCGTCAGAAACAGTATCATGAGGAACTGACAAACACCGCTCTGCCAAACAAGGGGAGTATGTGTCTTGAGCATGACTCGGAGAGTTAACGGGAGTAGGCGCGTCTATTTCCTGCGAGTCAAAGGATGAATACTGTTCAAGAAAAGTTCGCTTTAGGCTGGGTAGTCGTGATATAGGGGGTTCAGCAAGGTCAGGAGTGGAAGAGGTACTGAGACGAATTTTGTCTAGTTGACTTGGAATACCAACAGACATTCCATTGGGATAGACCAGTGATGACGATCTATGTCGGCTGCCTTCTAACAACCAATCTGGTATGATATGGCGGTTTCGATCGAGTACGACTTCTGGCAATTCTGCCACATCAGAGTCTGCCTCATTTGAGAGACCATTTTCACACAGTTTCGAGACCTGTTCGGAGCTGGAGAATGAAGATACAGCTTGAGAAGTTGTTTGACTATTATTTGCGGAATCAGGCGGGCCAATAGGTTTCTGTGTGACATTCAAAGTTGAACGATTTTTGAGTACACGCCGATAAGAAACCAACATTACTCCAAGGTAACGTGGAATGAAGTCCAACAGGGGCGGTGCTTCCCTTTCTACAGCTTCATATACTAAGTTCTCGCGAGATACAAGTGGCTGTTTGGTGAAAATCTCAGTTCAGTGCATCGGGAGGAAGGATACAAACGTTACAAACCTTGCATATCGCTTGTTTTGTAAACTTATATATAGAGGTGTGACCTCCAACCTGGTTTTCAAAAGGCTGAAGAGGAATATGGGACAGACATTCTTGCGAAACATCGACGCGGAGAAAATGGTCAGAATCACTTTCACCAAATGCAAGTGAATTACGGGGCGAACGCAAACTAGCATCTTCTGATGTGCTATACGAAGGCCCTGGCAACTGATTGCGATCTCCTCGCTGTGTACTGGTCGATGGTGTCGTCGAGGTTGAAGTCGTGACGGAGGCAGTTTCCCAAGTTGAGTCGCCATCAGTCAACCATGAAGAGGTGGATTCTACAGGTGAAATGGGGGCAGAAAGGCTACTCGAGCGGCAGCCATTCTGGTTCACTGGCAGCGTGAAGGCTGGGAAACCTTCTCGAGGAGCCGGAAGATACTGAGACGAGCTGAAGCGAGAACTAACACTAGACGAGCTAGTCTGTTGACTAAGTTGAGAAGATGTCGATGATTGACGACGAGGTTGTGAAAGGGATGAAGATGGAGGGAATGTAGATTCACCACGATTCGGGGATACGTGATTGTCCTCTCCTTTATCCGTCTCTGGCAAAGTCCGGTCACGTCGTCTTCCCCTCTTTGCCATTGAACTCTCAACAAACCCTCTCCTCCAAGGATTGTATTCCTGGGAAACGTTCTCTTGGTATTGGTTATGGTCCTGCGGCCGCCCGTTGGGTACACCTAGAATACCGTCCTTCGCATGATCCGATGTTATCATACTCTTTTCTTGATTGATAGCAGAAGCCTCACGCCCAGGCCATTCCGAGCGCTTGACGAATTTGAACTGAACCTCCGTTATTCCCTCGTCGTCACCAGTGTGTGAAGAGGCTGCCTTCCGACGGCCAGAAGACTGAGGGCGAGAAGAGTCACCTGCCAAAAGACCTTCGGAAGGGCCAATGGACTCCCTGAATAGCTGCAGTTTGGCAGTTACCTTGCGTCCCATCCCTGTGTTCGGCGTATGTGTAGTTTCACGCGAAAGAGGGGTCAAAGAAGAGGAGCTGGAGGAAGAGGACGATAACGAACTCGATCGACAATGCGCCGCAGGGGAGAGAACTGGAGTCATGATGGAGAATGATGAATTACTGGTCGCAACGTTTGAAGAGTGCACACAAGACTTATGTTTTTCATTGTGGCTGGAAAGGGAGATCAGGTCAGCGCTTGAATCCTTGGAACTTGAAACATCCAGAGCGACAGATGGTTTCTGCGGCTTAATATGTGACGGATGTGTGTTCGCATTTAAACGCGCCGAAGGAAATGCAAAGCGTTGGTTTATGGAGTCTGGTTGGGCTGTCGGGACAGTGGGAAGGCAAGGAGAGGAGAAGGCGGTCACGGTGCCAGAATTCGGTGGGGACAAAGGAAAATTAAAATACTTGCTCTGGGCAACGTCAGATGAACCCATAGGCAAGATGACAGAAACAGATTAAGGAAAAGAGTCGTAGCAATTGAATGGTGACAATTAAACCTGACTGGTAATGCTGGATGGAAAAGATTTTGGAGGTAGAAAGAAAGTCTGGACCGAGTGATTGGCGGGAATTAAGTAGCCTGAGGACGGAATAGAAGAGGGATTAGAAGATGAGGGTCGCAAACAAATAAATATGCAGGTGTAGCACAAGCATAAGCCGAAAATTCTATAAACACGTGCTCAGGACCCGGAGCACTCTATAATTCCTCAAGATTATTGCTCCATCTCCCCCTCTGTCCTCCTCATGCCTTGAGCGTCCTTCTAAACCTCGCAGTTTCTATCCCTCGATCCTCGTCACAGTTCTTTCCATCTACAACTTTGAGGTCGTAAATATATGGTAGTTGAGTCTCCTTCTACGCACGTTTGTATCACTTTCTCTCCAAAGATGTTAGCTTAATGTATAGAGACGCTGATCATCTCCCAAGCTAACCCCAGAGAACTCGGCTGCTGTTCGGTTGTTATTGAGTTTTGCTGCCGGCTACACTTTTTTCTTTCTCTATTCAGTTCTCGATTCGGGAAAGTATTCTATTTGTGATACAACAAACAACCGGTAGTTATTGTACTAGCTGATTAAGCGCTGCTTCTTCAAATACGCTCTACTTCCATATATGTGGTTAATGATTTTCTTCCCACCTTTTCAAGAATTAATTTCTCCGGTTTCATCAAGAAGTAGGTCCAGTATGAATTTACCTTCCTTTTTCGTTTGTTTTCACCCTCCGAACATGTTTATCTCATCTCTAATCTCTGAGCAAGGCTTGACCACAGTCTAGTGCAGTGCGTACTACGCGGTCACCTGGCGACTATCCTGATTATGGTTGCACACTTAATATGAGCCTAACATTCTTGTCTCTGAAATTCAGAATGATGTCCGGTGTCTCACCACCCTTTATCACAGCTGTCAAAGCGGAAGCCGGTAAACCGAGTTTGTATTCTACTGGTGCGACAGCCTGCTTGTTTGTGTTTCTGAAAGCATTCTGGCATATGAGGAGAGGTGGAGTGATGAACAACTCAACGGCGATTTCAATGAACCACCTTCGAGGTCGGGACGACAAGTGTCGCGGTGCGGAATGACGACGAGTGACGGCGATAGGTGACAATAGCCAGAATGACCATAGGATACCCATATCGTCAAACTTTCGGAGCTTAGCTCCGCTTTAGCCAACCTCCGCATATTACACACACGTTGGACCGAGTACTTCTGTCTTCAGTGACATTCAATTACACAACAGAAGGAAGATTGCCAAAAGGAGAAAAGCCTAGGATTCAATGGGAGTTTCAGGGGCCTCAACCCAGAACTGTAGGTCAGGGAGAAGCCGAATCGCCAGCTTCAATACATTTTCGCATTCTCATGTCTCGCACCAACCTATAATTTGTCGTAGAATTTTACGGAAAAAAAGATCAAAATCGTTTGACAGCTAAAAAATGATAGACGCCAGTACAGGTTCAAATGTCGGGAAATGTTGTTTACCCCTATCGCACGTTTAAGGATGTTATTTTTATATCTTGGAGTTGATTTTTCAGGAATGTAGTTGGTCCTACGGATGGTCCGACGCTAATAAGTTCACCCACGCATACAATGATTTGAGCGCACATGCATTGTCTTCCTTCGCGAACACGGCAATACATTGTAAGGAAGAATCCTTTTGGCGTCATGACTGGTTTTTGGCAATCTAGGATTGACGCTGAAAATGCTTGCCGATACCAAATCGTGAGAAGCAGATGTAGATTTCATGTAGACATAACGTGACATTTTTTGAGCCAGGGGAAAGACAAGTATAATGATATATAGGCCAGATTTTTTTCATCCCAATCCTGATGTTGAGTCTACAAGCCTGGTCAATCAGTGGATCCACAGAGCCAATCACAATTATTTTTATACTGCGTTTGGTGTTCTTCTTTCTAAGAATATCTCACCAAAACGGAACAAACGTGCGACGATAACAAGGGACAAGCTAATAAAGTGTGACATACAGTAATCATGGTCATGTTAAAGATGAGATCTCATCTCATAGCAAAAAAAACTACGTACAATAACTGAAAAACAATCAAACCAACAATACAGAAGGGTAGAACGAAACAATGGTCAACAGCCCTACAGCGGGAAAAGGCTGTTTGGGCGTGGAAATGTTGATGTTGCTATAGAGAAAAACAATCATGTTACCATTAATATCATCTCAGCGCTATCATTTAGTTTCCTACGCTTCGCGGCTGGTGCCTCATCTTCGGGATCATCAATCACTATAATTGGTGAACCAGGATCTGCCAGAGTTTCTTCTGCCGTCGAGTAGGCAGTAACACCCACCGATGTGGTTGGAACAGGAACCAACAACGGAGAAGCCGGGTTAGTCAAGCCCGAGGCAGCAGCAGCAGCCTTCTTCGCAGCTTTGGCAGCTTTCTTTGCATTTCTGTCCTTGTTTTTGTTCTTCGCGCGACGCTCCTTCAATGCTCTCACCATATGTCCAGTCAAAACTTGAACAGCGGCCATAGCACCTAGCTTCTCCAGTTGCTTCAACATATCCTGAGTAATGCCAGAAAACACATCTGGGTCAAGAATGAGTTTTCGCTCGTGCAAAATCATGTAACCTGGCTTGGCAGAGTTATTGGGTTGACCAGGAACATAATCAGGATGTGTGACAGGTATTGGGCCCAGAACGATTGGGATGGAAACATCGGGCACAAGCTTTGTGTTGAGGAGAGGAAGTGTAGGTCGTTCGATGGTGGGTGGTGTAGATGTACTGACAGAAATAAATGGGGTAGATGTATCCTGAGGGGTAAGGGCGGGAGTTATGGCAGAAGATGAGGCGGAGATCGAGGAAGTAACTTTTGCGAAGGAATGTAGGGGCCAGTCGGATCGTGCTAATGTAACATAAGGATTTGAGGATGATGCGGCATGCGGGATAGCAGATGATGGCTGGGAAGAACCATGGTATGCAAAAACTCCTGTCGTCGCATTCTTGCTAGAATTAGGCACCTGTACCGGAGTAGATAATTGTGGTGCATTCACAGACAATGCTTTCGGTAAAAGCGGAGTTGACGTGAGGGGAGGTGGAAGGGGACCTTTAGGCTCTCCTTTGATGCTCCGTTTTAGCGGCGGATCCAAAGGCGTACGCTTGTCCTTGCGTTTTCCAGGCTGACTCGGTCCATCTTTTGTTCCAGCACCCTGAGCGGCGTCCTGCAAAGCTTTAGCTTCTTGCTCCTCAAACGTTTGCGCATATTTGTCATCAATCGACCAGAAAAAGCCCTTGCCTCTGTCTCCACCACAACGCTCCATCTTCAGAAAAGCACGACCAGAAGACAGATTATGCCGCACAGAACTCTATGAAGATCACTCAGCGACATATTTAGAAAAGAATAGCGATTCACGGACCATCCATGCACTATCCACGTATTTATAGTAGTCATAGGTTGTCATAATCCAATTACAGATCTCCTGCAGAGTAGCCTTGCCATCGATAGCCTTGATAGCTCGATAAATTAATTGCGCATAGGTGAAAGGCGGCTTGGGTGGCATAATCTTGGGGCATTCCAATACTGAAGGCTCATCGCCTTTCTTACGCTTTTTCAAGTGGGCACCCTTGCCTTTCCCGATTGAATTTGAATTAGGCAACTGTAGTTGTTTAATGGGTTCAGGGTCCGGTAAGATGTCAATCTGAGGTTCTGGAGAAAATGGTGGGTGCTTGACTTTCCGTGGAGGAGAATTCGGAGGTTGTGAAGAGGGTGGGGATATAGACGTGATATCCACAGAAGGTGAACGCGCGCGGTTGGTGGATGACTGAGAGCTGGGAGAAGGGGTATCTTCGGGAGGAGAAGGGGGAGGAAGAACAAAACTGAACGTTCGAGATGCTATTTGAATGTGTGATCTGCGGGTAAGAGCAATCGCACAAAATGGCAATTTCTTGAGCGTCTCGTGAAAACATGATCGTGACGTGAACGGACCTTTCACTTAGTGTTGCACGACTACCAGCACCACACCATACGCCATCCACCCAGGCACCGTTCCTGCCAATGACAACCAAAACGAAACGATCTTCGTCTTGATCGTACTCTATTTTCGCATGCAAGCGAGACACACTCTTCAAATTCCCAAGATCAACATCTACTTGTATTTGTTCCGCAGTAGACGTAGTGGGTGTGTTCGGGCTCGGCGAACAGCGTCGTCCAATTGTTATGGAAAGCATTTGAATATAAAAAGTCCAACCAGGAAAGACAAGGGAATAGTAGGCAGAGATCTTGTCTTGAGAGGGAGGAGAGTGACTACGGATGGTTTCTGCATCTGGACGAGAAGAGGCGCTGTGAGAACAGGTATCCATGTTATATGGCGTGCTGAAGGTCAAGATTGAAAATGCGTGCGTCGTGGGCGACGTTGTGGTCGACAGTCAACGATGAGTTATGTAGCACACGTGACGTCGTGGGTGACTTGCTGGCTATTTTGGATTCTCCTTTTCCGGCGATCAGGAGGAAATCTTCAACTTCCACAAACAATAATGGTTGCCTCCGAAATGTCTCTCAAAACAGAATTGATGTCCTTGTCTACAAGGACATTGATAATATCAACTCTGACGCTCGTTGTATGGCTTATGGTTTTCGCTTAAGGACCGCACTTCGAGCTAGCATATATTGCTTATGTGCGCGGTATTGGCTGTGAAGAACCAACGTTGGTTGCCTAAATTGGTTTTCTTTAGTAGACTGACTAGTGATATCGGTGTAGCTTTTCGGCCTGTTGTGCCCCCGTGCGTTGTTACCACTGCGTATGGTGCCTCCTGGCTCTATCTCTCAGTGTGCGTCCTCCATGTTCATAACTCTACCTTTCTTCTCACTCGTCACAAAGGACTCGTCACCAAGGGATGCTGGCTATGAAACCTATAGAGCCAAGCGTCGAAGAAGCTGCTTGTTTTTTCGAAACCTTCTCGTCTGGCTTTAGCGGGCAACTTTCCAGTTCATTGCATCAATGTGAACCTTGACCCACAAAAATAATTTTATCATGAATGACATATGACAGGGCTCTTCCCGCACTGACCATCCATACAATTATGGCTTAATCCAAACGATTTTCTGTCGAGACTGCGAATTCGCGATTCAAAATTTGGGGACTTATATCTACCGGATTGGCTCTCATTCCTATCCTTCCGTATCTCTTCGGTCAGCCTGCCGGACATGCCACATATCGCACCTTCGGCTGGATGCGAGATTATTTGATGAAACACAACGAACCCACAAAACGAACTGAACCTCACGAGAAACAAGATTTCTAATATCACAGTGGGCTTGTCAAGTATCACCAGATTTTCAACTTTGCAACATAGCATATGGACCCTTCGTTTATCTTTTACTGAAGGAATGCAGAAGCATGGCACTCTTAATAAACATGGGCTTTCACATCATAGACTACATTGACACACTTGAAAAAATACACTCAAAGTAATAAAATGACTCGTGTTTATTCATAGAGTTGTTCTTCCAAGTGCAAGTGGAATGGAACTAATGCTACTTGGGGGGATCAGGCCGACTTCTGTTACCACTACCGTTATGAAGTTGGCTGGAGTAAGGTCATAAAGAGGATTGAGAATTTCCAAATTTTGCGAGGGCAACACCACTTCAGGTCGGCTAGTCGATTTTGTGACCTTGACAGGTGCTGGGCAACTGTGAGTGAGAGCCCAAGAATCATTGTTACACGTACCCAGCTCATTTTTACCGAAACCATCGACCATAACACCTTCGCTGAATTTATATGTTTCGCAACAAACCATGACGGGAACTCCGTGACCTTTTGCCGTCATAGCGACAAGTGCGGTCCCAGCTCGTGAATAAACTGCACCGTTAGAGAACAGTGCATGGGCGCCAACAAGGACGGTGGTAACTTCGGTGATTAGCGATGGGAGGGCGGGTAAAAGGGCATAGGTGCAAGGAATAGGGTTTGGGCCGTTAGTAAGACTATTAAGCAATGCCTTTCCTTTCAAGCTATGAGCTTGGATATTAACAACTCAGCAGAAAGTATACCTTCAAGCAATGGCGGCGAGTCAATGACAACCACCGAGAACTTCTTGCCATCTTCGTGGGCACTTCGAAGAATCTTCTCAACGACAGAAGACCTAGCCTTAAGTCAATAAGTCAGAGATTTGATCAGGAGGTCACACATTACCTTGCGAAGGTCAGAATCACGTCTCCATCCTTGATTTTGTTTCCTGCAAGCTCTTGGATGACTTCATCTGCTATGATGATCCTATCACGGATGTAGTTGTCGATTTTATCGCAAAGCGCATTCTTAGCCTGAAGAATCTTTCTATTAATGATATGGATAGAATTCGAAGCCACATACGTCCTGTTCGACCATGTCTATATCTGAACCACTAATTTCCAGCTTCAATTGTCGAATTGCATTACCCATTGTTACAGACATAGGGCGTGCGGCAACTAAATGCGTGATTTGTGGCGATAGGTGTGTCATGAGGTGTCGTGAAAGGGTATGATTTGGAGGTGTGGTATAATTTTGAATAACCTGGTTAAACAACTCAGGAGAAAACTAAGCGATAGGGGGGTGGACGCACAGATTTGAAAGCGGTGAGAGTAGCTATGCACCTGGCATTTGCTCCACATATTTTAAATTCCGAGAACAATAAGCCAAGTCGGAGAATTGCAGGATGAATATCACCCTTGACATGACTGACAGGTTTTGGTAGACCGAAATGCGTAAAAATTCGCAAGCTACGAGAAACCGTTTTTTCGCCAGTGGCATCATTTATTGTATCAGCGGTTGTAGAAGATACAACCTTTGATGTCTCCCCGGCTTGTGGTTTCTTTTGAGATTGACCCGATGACTTCGACTGTTTTGATTGCCCGCCACCGCTTTGTTGCTGCTGGGCCTTCAGAGCAGCCTTTTCCGCACGCTGCTTCTCCTGTAGTTCTCTTCTTTCAGCTTTAGTCATGGATTTTTGTGAAGGCTGTCCTTGTGGCTTTGAGGAAGTAGGGGCAGACATCGACGCATTTGCAGGAGGATCAGCAAGTGTCGGAACAGGCATCTTGGTGAAATTCTATAGGATCAGGAAGTAGAGGTGGGGACCTGGTCACAAATGATTTTTGATGCTCTGCAGCTTGAAAGATTAAGTTGTTCATAGATGACAGAATACCACGTGACCGTAAGACATAACTCGAGCAAACTTCGTTTCCCCCAGGGTCACTGAATCAACGGATTCACACTGACTACACACATTCTCTTCCTTTCTTTCCTTGCTGTACCCAAGTTCTTGCCATAGGTCTCCTCTTTCTTAGTTTGTTCCTGGCTTAGACCATGGTATGTATCTATTTCATCGCGTCAGACTAAGCCCAATTCAATGGAACAGGGTGTTCCTGCACTGTTTCGATGGCTCAGTAAAAAATATCCCAAAATCAGTGGGTAGATTTTGTCACAGTCATTCTTTCAAGTGTTAAATTTTCTTCTAGTCCTCTCAGTAGAAGAGGAAGAGGAAGACAAGTTCACCGACGACGATGGTACTGAAATCCTTGTTCCAGTTAACATGTCGGGCCCTAATCCAAATGGAGTGGAATTTGACAACCTCTATCTTGATATGAACGGTATTGTAAGTATTTTGATAGTCTTCCGTCACCGTTCTAATACGACGTTAGGTACACCCGTGTACTCATCCAGAGGGCAAGGTCAGCCACAATTTGTGTTGGTACGAGACATAACTTGATTGATTGATAGCCTGCTCCCGAAACGGAGGAAGAAATGATGGTTGAAGTTTTTAAGTATACCGAGCGAGTGATTAACATGGTTCGACCTCGCAAGTTGTTGTTTATGGCAATTGGTGGGTTCTTTGATTCACGTTCTGTGATTTTCGGTTCCTACACTCGGTCGCTCAGATGGTGTTGCTCCCCGCGCCAAGATGAACCAACAACGATCTCGACGATTCCGTGCAGCACAAGACGCGAAGGATAAAGAGGAGGCACGTAAAGAGTCGCTGAAGATTTGGGAGGGTATGTTTGCGTGAAGTATATCTATGACTGCTGACATGGGCTTTTAGCTATGGGCAAGGAAGTGCCGCAGGATGAACAAAAGCAAGCATGGGATTCAAACGCCATCACACCTGGCACACCCTTTATGGATCTCCTGGCTTCCTCTCTCCGCTATTGGATTGTACATAAAATAAACATAGATTCTAGTTGGAAGAATGTTAGTTCGAATGGTTTTTGGGGCTTTTTTTCAATTTTACTAATTCGGAGTAGATCCAGGTATTGATATCGGATGCGTCTGTACCCGGAGAGGGAGAACATAAGATTATGGACTTTATAAGACGACAACGATCCAATCCTGGGTATGACCCCAACACCCGACACGTTATCTATGGACTGGTTTGTACAGGTTCTCCTACCCTCAATATCGAGCTAATCATCCAGCAGGATGCTGATTTAATTATGCTTTCTTTGGCTACACATGAGCCCAATTTCAGGGTACTTCGTGAGGATGTCTTTGCCAATGATACCAAGCCAGATGCATGTCGTATTTGTGGGCAACAGGGACACTACGCGGCTCAGTGTACTGGCACAGCACCAATAAACAAAAAACCTTCCGACAAAAAGCCTTTTATATTCCTCGATGTCTCTATCCTGCGCGAGTACCTTGAGGTTGAACTCGATGTTCCATCATGTCCCATTCCATTCAATCTTGAACAAGCCATTGATGACTGGGTTTTGCTCATATTTTTTGTCGGCAATGATTTCCTTCCCCATCTACCTTCCCTTGAGATCCGTGAAGGTGCAATTGACACTCTTCTAAAAATATGGAAACAAGAGCTACCAAGGATGGGTGGCTATTTGACAAACCACGGAGACATCATTCTTTCTCGAGCACAGATCATCCTTGAGGGCCTTGCTCAGCGAGAAGATGACATATTCCGTCGACGACGTGAAGGTCTGTCTGACATATGTTGCATCCATACCACCTTTCTTCCTTGACACTTATCTGCCATTTGACTTGGAAATAATGCCATTGACACTTCATCTGTTTCTTTATAGCTGAGGAGCGCCAAGATCAGAATGCTAAGCGCCGAAAAATAGAGGATCAGATCAAGAACGGGTCTATAACCCCTTCGGCAGCTTTAGGGCTTACATCTGGGTCCACTGTACCTGCTCATCCTTCCTTACCTCCTCGTCCTGATTTTCCTGTGAAAGCAGACTCATCTGGTTCTGGGGCTGCCCCTACCCCGGAGTCGCTTAGAATGGTATCAATAGCTGCTCAGGCCCTCGCAGGATCCAACAGGGACGTTGTAGCCAATCGTCGAGCAATTCGCATGGCCAATATGACTGCAGCTGAAGTACTCAAAGCTGAGCTTTCAGGCGCTCGACCCCTCAAAGCCAGTGCTTCAACACTACCCCCTAAACCTGTTTCCGCAACCACTACTCACTTCACTGCCCAACTTCCTGCCAAGCCCGTATTTTCGTTTGACGCAATTCCTTTGAACAGTGCACCCACCGTGAAAAATTCTACTGATGACACGGAAGTGGATGAGTTCGGTCGCGTTAGACGTCCAGAGTCTGACGGTGATGTACTGACAAACCAAAAGCGGTCTTTTGAGGAGGGCCCTGGTGCACCCGATCTCGAAGATGTGGTTACAGTTGAGGGAACTGACGACGACGAGTCACCTCTTGATGTGAATTCCTTGGCTTACAAGGTGAATGCCGATGGAACCGTTACACAGGAGGATACTGTGAAGTAAGTAGAAAGGGCATTTTTTCAGATGAAGCCCTCACTCTGTCCCCTAGATTGTGGGAGCCTGGTTACAAAGGCAGATATTACAGGCAGAAGTTCGGTGTAGAGCCCGATGACATGGAATTTAAGAAGAAGTGAGACTGAACAACTTTCCCAGTGACTTGCTCAACTGTATTCAGGATCACTCAAAGCTATGTTGAAGGCTTATGCTGGGTATTACGATACTACTTCCATGGGGTATGTTGTACCGTTTGTTATTACTCCGATTAACCTCGGACTTTCAGGCGCCCTCTTGGCAATGGTATTATCCATATCACTTTGCACCTTTTGCAGTCGATTTCGTAGAGGTTGATAAAATGTCCATCAACTTTAATATTGGAAGACCTTTCAAACCATTTGAACAATTGATGAGTGTCTTTCCAGCAGCTAGGTGTGTCCAATTTCTAATTTCTGATTCTTGTTCATGTTTCATTGTGATTTTCAGTCGCAAGCATATACCAGAGGTATTTCATCGATTAATGGTTGATGAAGACTCTTCCATAATCGACTTTTATCCATCAACGTTCCAAATTGATATGAATGGTAAACGTATGGCATGGCAAGGTGTTGCTTTGCTGCCCTTTATCGACGAAAAGCGGTTGCTTGAAGCTATGGCGACTGAATATCCCAATCTATTGGAAGAAGAAAAACAACGCAACAAATGGGGAGACAACGTCATGTTCACCGGAGAATCTCATCCCGTATATCCGTTCTACGAGTCGCTTTATGGGAAGAGGAAGAAAAACGAGGTTTGTTCTTCTATGCTTGAGGTACGGTCGACCATCCTCATTGGCTATTTTAGGCAGTTCCTTTGAGCCCCAAAGACAGTAGGGGAATCAGTGGATCGGTCATGCCTAATCCAGATTGTGTTCCTGGATCTACATATTTCTCTCACTTTACAGAAACAGCCATTTTGAAGGAATTGGGCGATATCAAAAACGACAGATCGCTCTCAGTCTTGTACTACTTCCCCAAACAGCTTACACCCCACCGTTCAGCTCTCCTCCCTGGTGCTAGAAGTCCTCTTCGTGTTCTTCAAGCAAATGACCTCGAAATCACCAGGAGCGGTGGTCGAGCGAGAGGTCGGGGAGGATTTCATAGTGACCGTATCGGACGAGGAGCGTTGCCAGATAGGAATCGCAATGATCCATTCCATGGACGGTCAAACAATTACGGTTCCAATGCCTATTCTGGTGGCTCAAGCAATGGAGGATACACAAATGGACGTGGAGGCAATGGCCCTGGCGGTCCACAAGGCAGAGGCGGTTACGGAGGGGGTCGAGGCGGAAACTCCCATCAGTCATCCAAACCATCCTATCCCTTCTCGAACTATGGTGGGTACGGAAGTGGGATTGAGAGCCATGGACCAGCTGCCTCTTACGGTAGATATGGTTCAGCATCTTCAAGAGGTGTTCCGTCTTCACACAATTACAGTATGTATGGAAGAAATGACGATTATGGTGGGTATGGGGCAGGGTATGGAGGCTATGGCAATTTTCAGGGTAGTTTCGGCGGAGAAACGAATAGTCAAGTAAGTAGCTTCGGTGGATATGACAGTAATCAAGGGTATGGGAATTCTGGAAGAGGAGGCGGGTCCTATGGTCAGGGAAGAGGTGGGCGGGGTCGGGGTGGGCATTATTAATTTATTGCTTTTCTCTATCATTGCTGTCATCTGTAACAATCACTTTTCGTATATTTATGTGTATTATATACTCGTTACACGAGACAGATAAAGCATCCAAGAGTACATCAAGACTTTTCGTTACCTTCAGGATATCAATGGTATCAGTAACCTCCGTGGTGACGCCCATACCCAGAAGGAATTACAGGGGCATGGTCTGGGGCAGCAACAGATGGGTAGCTTCCGGGTATCACAGCACCACCAAGAGGTACATAAGTTACGTACAAGGCATATATCTTCTCTTTTTCTTTGGCTTTGGCTTTCCTTCTAGCTTCTCGCCTGGCCTTTTTCCCCTCTTCTTTGGCCTCACGTCTCCTTCTAGCAATGACAACTGGATCAATGCCTGATTGTGGACCGTAAGTAACCGCCTTCCTCATCCTCAAATACTCCTCTAAACCCTTTTCGTCATCCGATTCGTCATCCTCAGACTCGCTTTTGTCCGAATCATCATCTTCAGGCAGATCCTTGTCAATCATACCTACTCTTGGTCCAGAGCGACGCTCACTCCCTTTATAGAGAGTGACCTCGCTCCCACGAGGTAGGAAAAAGAGGTCGTTCCATGTGTCGAGTAGATTAGCGACCATAGTTGTGCGACGCAGTGATTTACCGCCGTAATTATCTGCGACAGGTAAATTGCCACTCCAAGCAAGCCTTAAACCCTACAAAAAAGATTATACCCATTGGATGTCAAAGTGCTTGACGACTCACGTTCATCAAATGGAGCCAATCTTCAGAAGAGACGTCATGAGATTTCAGGATTGAGGGCAACCAGGGTAGTTGGGGCACCTGCAAAAATTCTTCCATGGTCTGGATCTTTGTCGTAGGGAATTCAGAGTAGGACATATTGGGGTTTATAGAACGAGAAAACCGAGGCAAAAACTGTTGTCCTGCAGCCGAAAGCGTACTTCCAGGAAAGTGAGGCGAGGCACCGCCCATCCGGGGAGATGGAGGAGGGCGAGGTGAATGAGAGCCAAATGTCCCTGCTTGATCATGATAAGGTCGACCACAGGCACTAGCAGGACGTCCTTGTATGGGAGGTATAGGAGATGATGCTCTGGACCTCATTGGCTGACCTTCCAAAACATGGCTCCGGGGATAAACTTGCTGTTGAGAGCTGGAAGAAACATCATACGGATTTGTCGATACCGCAATTGCATCATGTCCACGAGCAGTGGAGGAGAAAGCAGAACCTGGGTACGATGAATCTCCGCTGCTTGGAACGAATTGTGGCAACTCAGTAGCACAGCCTGGATTGGGCGAGTATTTACTACCTGGAGGAATGAACGGCAATTCAGCGGTACCACTGGGATTTGGCGAATATTTATGCCCTGAGGCTGCATATCCAGTGAAATATGAAGCCCCATGGGGCATCGCGCTGCCTGGCGGCCCATACAGGCTGCTACGACCATGTTCAGGTCCATTCACCTTGCTCTCTCGATTCAAGTCCAGGTCACCTAATTGACGATTCAGACTGTCGTAATCGCCGATATTGCTATGTTTGCGCTCTCGTCCATAGGGGACACCATAAACAGAGGCAGCGGGTTCAACATGATGCTGGTAAGGACTCCCAGAGTAGCCAGCGGACTGGGTGGCATTCTGAGGCGGAAAGGCAACCAGGTCTACTGGGGGAGATGCAACATTGAAACTCATTCTGCGTACGCGTTCGTATTCCTTTGCCTTTTCCTCGTTGCGATATTCTTGCTGCTGACGAAGACGTTTGGTGGCTTCCTTTTCTTCGCGCTTCCTCTTCTTGTCTTCTTCATGCTGCCTGATCCATGTCAGATCTGAGCTAAGACCTCTCGTCATTGTAAATCACCATTCTGTGAGCTTATCTTTATCCTTGTTTCCGCGATTCCAAGTAAAATCCTAAGATCGGTGACAACCAATAAGGGACAGGAGTTGTGTATCAGGTTTACACTCACTTTTGAGGCGGGTTGAGCATCTTGTGGGAGGATGTGCGTTGCTTCTACTGGAACCCATTGAATGCCGCTCACAACCCCATTGGCTGTCTGATAGCTGTAATCAAAAGTAATCGTTCGAGCAAGCTGTCAGCACTGGACTCATGAAACGCAATGAACCAACGAACCTAGCTGCCATAGCTCTGCATTAATGAGGGATGATTAGCTTGATCAAAGCATGGCTGAAGATTTAAATAGCACGTACTTGAAAGGGTGATATATTAGCCTGGCATCTGGACCGGTAGATGTCGTGTAAATCACAGATCCTGGGACGATGTCTCCTGAAGCGGGAGGTTGCACCTGTTGAGAAGAATAAGGTTGGATGGGAGGTTGAGGTGTGTAGGTCCGCTGTGATGGTGGTTGAGGAGAATTGCTCCTTGGAGAGGCTTCTCTGTAGGGGAACGGTGGCTTTTGGCTATAAGACGAGGGAGCTCCTGAAGATGGTTGGCCGTAAGGCGAAGGTGCTCTTGGTAACGGCTGGCCATAAGACGAGAATGGCGTTGGAGGCGGTTGGCCATAGGATGAAGAACCTCTGTGCATCTAGAGTACCAGGGACTTGTGAGTTGAACAGAGCAAGCAACGAGAGCTCAAGAACCCAAAGATGGCCGGTGATTATAAAGAGACAGTTGCTTCTTGCACCACATAATTGTCACATCACCTCAGTCACATTTGACATGTGAAGTAGACTTCCCACACAAGAATAAGATATAGCGTTTGAAGATACATTTTTCAGCTGAATCGCCAGTAGAGTAAGATGACTACCAGTAGGAACACTGCACCCAGTGGCGCATACTGTCGAATCATCGCTTGGATGTTAATATTGCGCGCTGCCTTACGATACTTTTCGGATTCCGAACGTAGTGAGGTAGAAAGATGGGACATTCCTGCTATATCATTTGCACCCTAATAGAAGATCAGACAAAGTAAACAACGCACTATCCAGCGAGTCACCCCTCCACAACAGCTCCTCCATATTCTTGGTCATGATTCTCGTGACATCTTGTAGTTCATCATTGAGTTTATCCAGTCCGGATGCTGCAGCATTTGCTGTCCGTGTATCCTGGTACAGCCGCGCCGTCTTTGCCATGAAAGTATCTATTCCCAAGTCAATGCCAAAACGCTCATGACGGTCAATAACATACCAAAACCTACAAAGGCATAAGGCTTCCGAGCACCTGCAATCTTCGAGCCATAGGTCAATGCGAACTCCTTCGAAAGCTCATCAAGGAAAGAGAAAGCGAGTTTCCGTGGATAGGACTTGTCAGCTATAGTCAAGAATACAACATTGTCCGAGATAAGGTAACTGGATTAAGTCAACGGACTAGAAAAGCCCGGAGGAGACTTTTGATGGGCGTACTGTAGAGTATATTGGCCACTCTCTATTGAGCAGCGAGGTTCTGCATTGGGCGTAATGCGTCGGAATATCAATTTTGCCTGCTGTTTGTGCTCCTGAAGGTCGTTCTCCGTCTATAACATGCGAATGACACGTATACACATTGAGAAATAACATTTTCATGAGCAAGGCACAGCGTACTGTTTCATCATCAACACTGGCAGCAAGTGGAAGGGCATCATTTGCCCTGACAATAATTGTTGACCTGACCATGACTCTGAGAGTGCTGAGTCGGCTGCTGAATCGAGTGAAATAAACACGTGATTGTACGTATATATATATTTCGATCAAGATCCTGACATTTGTTATAAGGCTCCGGCCAGTTCTTGCCCTGAACCCGACCACCATGCCCTCCAACTTATTCGATGTTACTGCCCAGGTATGCCTCTCATTACTTCAGGAAGTAATCTTGTTTAGTTCTTCTAGCTCACGTTTTATGGTGCATACCATACCAACCGTGTCAATGTCCTCATCCACATAATATGTGTCCCCATCCTTCTTTGGTCAGTTCTTTGGAGCCACCTCTCTCACACTACTTACAACCCCTCAGGTCTTTCCAAGTTCTTACAGCACAGATACCTGTCCCATCAGTAATTCCGGCCATTCACCGGGAGTTCAACGGCTATCTCGTCTTCGATCTCAACTGGCCTGCCATCCATGCAGGCCTATACATCCTCTATTATCTTGCCCTTGAGCCTGTTGCTGCAGTAAGTTTATTTATGCTTTAACTTCAACATTCATCATCTCATCAGACCTCTCAGATTCTTTATGTGCCTCAAATGACGCTCTCCCTTCTCACAGCAACAGTCTATGCCCAAAAAGCGGATGGCATCAGAAATGCCGCACTTTTACACGTTGGCTCCTGGATCGCGCAATTCTTGGGTCATGGACTCGCAGAAAAACGTGCCCCAAGTCTGCTTGACAACCTCATCGGCGGTAAGTTGCTCTTTGTTTTAGGTGCGCAAGTATTCACGAGCCGGCCTTGATAGCCGTTGTGTTAGCCCCTTTCTTCGTCCATCTAGAGCTTCTATTTGGAGCTGGTTACCGTCCTGAGTTCCATCGCCACCTTACAAACGAGATCGGTAAGGAAGTCACTAGTGTTCGAAAGGCTAAGGAGGACAAGAAACGAATGAAAGTTTTCTGAGGTACTCTGTAGCCACAATCCTAAGTTCATAGCTATTTACTATCCTATTTATCATGTACTCTGACGAGCAGCATCCATGCAGTGCAATGGTCTTACCTGAAAGGTGGGCTATTCAAATAAAATAGATAAAATTCTACTTGAATTTACAGTGCATACTGTCATCCTTATATACCTATCCCAGTATCTATTTCTAGGTTTTAAGGGTAGGAATTTAGTGTCATACTAATTTAGTGTGT
>Ga0153942_1000037_pt1 | contig 51530 bp, 29 predicted proteins | sample TSNJ026MetaG_FD_104731 | JGI IMG/M metagenome (GOLD analysis project Ga0153942, IMG submission 104731) | Attine ant fungus gardens microbial communities from New Jersey, USA - TSNJ026 MetaG | ecosystem: Host-associated > Fungi > Mycelium > Unclassified | place: USA: New Jersey, Brendan T. Byrne... | reverse complement strand
ATATTATCCATAAATGTCGGCGCGGATTTTCCATGAGTTCCTGTGCGTGGAAGTTCATCTCCGCTGTACCCGTAATTGGTGCGCTGACCGCGGGCATCGTTTCGCGGCGATACCGGCTTTATATCGCCGCTCCGTTCATCATCGTCGTCGCGGCTGTCGCCGTCGTTCAGTACGTCCATACCGCCGTCGCCGTCGATATTCAAGTCGGTGTTGAGCAATACAAGTCGCATTTCCTTGTCGATAAGTTCTTGTTCTTGCGAGAAAGGCTTCGATAGTTCCTCTTTCGCCGCCGTCATTTGAGTGTTAAGGTTTTCAAGCTGTGCCGTTTGCCCCTCTAACCGCTTATCCAAGCCGTCGAGCGCATGGTTAATACGCGTAATATTACCGAAAGCGTCCGTGCCGAGATCAACGGAATAGGTCATGTTACCGCGCAGAAGCAAACTGTATTGTTTGCTGTAACAATCGAAGCGAATAGCGAGATTAAAGCCCATATACTCGCCGACTGTTTTGTCGTTCTTATCCGTTACGCTCTTGCAACATTCGAGCAACGCTTTCGCGGCAGGCTCTTTCTCGGCGTAAGTCACGCCGTCTAAGGTCATTCCGGGGAATTTAGATGTAACCGAAGCCGCGCCGTCAGCAGTCGTAATTTCAACACACTTTTCTTTCTGCGTGTTGTAGGTAGCGATGTCGTTCTCAATACCCGCTATCCGCTCCGTCACGGCTGTGATTTGCTGCGGATAATGTTTCAAGAGGCTGTCCTCTAAGTTGTAGTGTTGGCTGTTATGCTCGCTTTTGAGCATACGAAGCCGCGCGACATCGTTGTCAAGCTCCATCTTCTCTCTGATTCGCGGGTCGCCAGCACAAAGAGCCTTAATCTCGGCGTATGACAAAGCGGTTTCGTCGATGTCCTCGCAAGAACGGACGGGTGTTTTGCTCGTCATAATCTGTGCGATGAACTCCTGTTTTTTCTGAACGCTCTGCCAGAGGTACGCGTCGAACGTGCCGTTCGTAGCGTATCGGAATATTGTTACCGATGGATTGTTGTTGCCCTGCCGGACTATGCGCCCCGCGCGTTGTTCAAGGTCTGCCGGACGCCACGGACAGTCGAGGTCGTGCGAAACAAAGAGCCTGTCTTGCACGTTGGTTCCCGCGCCCATTTTCATTGTAGAACCTAACAGAACACGCACCTTGCCTTGACGCACTTTGGCAAACAGTTCCTTTTTCTTGTCCTCCGTATCGGCGTCGTGTATAAAAGCTAATTCATGTTCGGGTACGCCGCGAGCGAGTAACTTTGCTTTGATGTCCTCGTATACATTGCTGAAAAGCGGCGCGGAATCTTCCGAATCAACATCGTCAACAGTTTTAGCACTCTCCATTATCGTGTTCGCTTTCAGCTTACCGTTTGGCGTTGAAAAGTCGCAGAACACGAGTTGGGTCAGTCTGTCGGCTCTGGTGTCGTTCCAAATGCTAAATATCTTATCCGCGCAAGCGTTGACTTTGCTGTTCGGGTCGTCGGGCAAGAGCGGGTTTATCAAGCGTTGGTCTAAGCCGATTTTGCGTCCGTCCGTGGTGATTTTTAACATATTATCGACTTCGGGGCTGACTTCTCTCCGCTGTACCGCCGCCGCCCGTTCCGATAATTCCTGTACCATTTCTTTTTGTAATTCGCTTGGTTCAACAAGCACCGTTTCAAACTTGGCTTCGGGAACAGGCAGATTAAGCATATCGGCGGTCTGAATATCCGCGACACATCTGAACATTTGCATAAGTTCGGGCAAATTGTGAAATTTGGCGAACCGCGTTCGCGCCCTGAATCCGTTACCCTCCGGCGCAATCTCTAAGCTGGTGGTGGTTTCACCAAAGATACTCGCCCAACAATCAAAATGAGTTAGGTTCATCTTTTCCAGCGAGTTATATTGCAAATAGCGTTGCATCGTGTACATTTCTGCCATCGTATTAGAAATTGGCGTACCCGTGGCAAAAACCGTACCCTTGCCGTCCGTCACCTCGTCCATATAGCGGCATTTTAGAAAGAGGTCGCTTGACTTCTGCGCTTCTACTTGTGCTATGCCCGCGACATTCCGCATTTTCGTGTAGAGGTAAAGGTTCTTAAAATTGTGAGCCTCGTCCACAAACAGCCGGTCAACCCCTAATTGCTCAAACGTCACAACATCGTCGCGTTTCTTGCTTTTCAACAGCTTGTCGAGCTTGGCTTCGAGCGACTTTTTTGTCCTTTCAAGTCCCTTTACCGATACTTTATCGCCGTTTCGCTTTTTTATGGCGATGATACCCTCTTTTATTTCACTTATCTGCTCCCGGATTAGCCGCTCCTGTCTTTCGCGGCTCATAGGGATTTTTTCGAGTTGAGTATGACCGATTATTACGGCGTCGTAATCGCCGGTGGCGATTTTTGCACAGAACTTTTTGCGGTTTCTCATTTCAAAATCCTTTTTCTTCGCGACGAGAATGTTAGCGGACGGGTAAAGGCGTAAAAATTCGCTTGCCCATTGTTCTGTCAGGTGGTTCGGAACGGCGAACAGGCTTTTATGCGCCAGTCCAAGCCGTTTTGCCTCCATTGCGGCGGCGGTCATTTCAAATGTCTTGCCCGCGCCTACAACGTGCGCCAACAGCGTATTGCCGCCGTAGAGTATGCGCGCCACAGCGTTTAACTGGTGGGGTTTAAGTTCAATTTCGGGCGATATGCCGCCGAGTGTGAGGTGACTGCCGTCATACTCACGCGGCCGGATGCTGTTAAATAACTCGTTGTACTTTTTTACAAGCGTTTCGCGGCGTTCGGGGTCTTTCCAAAGCCAATCGCGGAACGCCTGTTTGATAGCTTCCTGTTTCTGCTGCGCGAGCATTGTTTCCTTTTTGTTGAGTACGCGAATTTCTTTGCCGTCAGCATCCTCTTTGTAGTCGTAAACGCGCACATCACGGAGATTCAAGGTTTCATCAAGGATTTCGTAACCGTTATACCGCTTTGTGCCATAGGTAACATTCGCGTGAATATCACTGAATTGCGGCTCTCTGCCTTTGCCTACAACCTGCCATTCGCCCGTTTGCGGGGTAAAACACACTTTATAGATTTTTTTGTTGCTCGGCGAGGTGTTCAACAGTTCATACATAAACTGCTGAATATAATCTTGGTCTATCCAAGTAGCGCCGAGCCGCGCGTCAATTTCGCCCGCTCCGAGTTCTTTGGGCTGCGCGGCGGTGAGAGCTTCCACATTGTCGCGGAACGCCTGTATATGACGGTAATCATCAGGCACGACATCAAGTGCATTTGCGTATTGTTCGAGCCGTTGACGTACATTGCCGGATAAAAACTCGTCGGCGGTTCGGTAGGTGTAATGGTCTAAATTGCCGTCAAAAGCAAAGTCCAGAAAAATAACGCCGCGCAGTTCATTGAACAATGTCTGCTCGTCCTTGCCTGTAAGCTCTGACATATAATCCATATCCACCCGCGCCTGCTCGCCCAATGATACCGACAACGCTTCCGAAGCCGTGTCAACGTGGTCTATAACGGTTTTTTGTTTAATAGTACGCTTGGTGAACATATCCGCTTTGCGTTCAAGTTCCTTGTCCTCGTTGAGGATTTCGAGCGAACACAGCAGATAATACGCGCTGTCGGCGTTAAAAGCACGGTTGTTCGCTTGATTGTTAATCAGCCCAAACTCCGCGACATAACCGTCGTAGAGTACGTTTAGCTCCGCTTGCTTTGCCTTGATTTCGCCCTCTGAACGGTCGTTGAGTTGCAGGGCGATAAGCTCGTGAACACAGTCGCGGAGTTCAATCATGCCCTTGATACGGGAAAGCGTGGTAGCAGGGAGGTCAACGGGGTACATCAGCGAGTTTTCACGGAAATAGACGGTATCATCAAGCACGGTGTAGCTGAAATTTTTCACGCTGTAATCGGCTTCGATTGCATGATTATCCACGCCGTCGAGGTCGTCCAGTTCCTCAACCTCATATTGCCCCTCAATGAGCAAGAGCGCGTCTTTAAGCTGTTGTCCTAAGTCCGCGCCCTCTATCGGCAGACAAGCCGTTATGTCGTTTCTGCCGTATTTGTTGTTCAGCCGTTCGTCAAGACCCATTCTGCCGAGTACCATTTCGGGATTGTCGAGGAAGTAGCGGTTTACGGGTAAACCGTCCTTTGTTTTTCCTAAATGCACCCAATCCGGCTCGATGTCGAGAGGGCGGTCACGTTTTTTCAGGAACAGAATATCCATTGTGGTTTCCGTTCCGGCGTTTTTCAAAAAAGCGTTGTTCGGCAGCCGCACCGCGCCGAGAAGTTCTGCCCGCTGTGCAATATACTTTCGGGCTTCGGGGTTTTGCTTGTCGAGCGTGTACTTCGACGTAATGAACGCGATTACACCGCCCGGGCGCACCTTGTCGAGCGACTTCTGAAAGAAATAGTCGTGAATGTGAAAATCTTGTTTGTATCTGTTATCGAATACGTTGTAGTTGCCAAACGGCACGTTGCCTATGGCGAGGTCAAAGAAAGCGTCCGAAAACTCCGTTTTCTCAAACCCCATTTGTTGAATAAAGGCTTTTGGATATAGCTGTTCGGCGATTTTAGCGGTGATTCCGTCGAGTTCAACGCCGTATAGTTTGGATTGCCACATCGCTTGCGGGATAAGCCCGAAGAAATTGCCGATACCGACAGACGGCTCCAGTATGTTGCCTCGCTTGAATCCGAGCCGTCCTACCGTTTCCCACATTTCCTTAATCACAATCGGCGAGGTATAATGAGCGTTGAGCGTACTCGTCCGTGCGGACTCGTATTCATCGGGCGTAAGCAGACTTTTTAATTCCGCGTATTCGCCCGTCCAATCTTTTGCGCTTTCATCGAACGCCTGCGGCAAGCCGCCCCATCCGACATAACGCGATAGCTTCTCTTGTTCTTCGGGCGTGGCGTTCCGTTGTTCAAGTTCCAAATCCTTGATAATTTGAATAGCTTCAATGTTAGCGCGGTATTTTGATTTTGCGCCGCCCTCGCCGAGCCGGTCGTCCGTTATGCGGAAGTTAGGCGGTTTCTTGACGGGTGGAGGGTTAGGTTTCCGGGAATCTTCGCCGGCGTTCGTTTGGGTATTATCAAGCCGTTCCCGCTCCCATACTTCCTCTTGGTTAAGCTGGTCTGCTTCCGCGCTCGCTCCCATTTCGCTGTTAAACCCGATATGACCGTTAATATCCCTCACAAAATCGCCGCTGACCGTATCCCATACGCCGTACACGGCATCATTTTCCGAAATGCGGTCAACAGCCGGATTATCTTTCAAGGTTTCCAGCGGGTTCTCTATGGGTTTGGCTATAAATCGCTTCGATTCAGCTTGCTCAATTTGACCGTCACGCGACTGCTCCGGCAGAAGCGTGGCAAGAAAGTTTTCCGCGTCCGATTCGTTTGGGAAAGTGGCGACTTTGCCGTAATCATCGGCATAATAATTGTCAGCTTCGTTATCCCAAATGGCGTAAGCGTCCTCCGGGTCGGGGAAAGCGTCGCTTGTGAGCGTAACCGTGTATCGAGGGGGCGTTTCGTTATTGTCGTCCGTTTCGGCTGCACTTAGCGGTTCCGTTTCTTTTTCGGGTTGCTTTTGCTGTGCTTGCGGGCGATTTTCCCAAGACGTGCGGTAAACGTGGTCGAAAAGCATATCGGCGGTATCATCGTCAAAGTAACTGCCGTAGACGGCAGATTCTTCCTCTTTCATTTCGCCGATTATCCTGTCAAGCACATTATTAAGCGGTGAACGCAACGCGCCGCGGCTCTGCGCGAATTGTAAATGATAAGAATAGTTATCATCTGACATTACGCGGTCATAAACCGTTTGCGCCACTTCCTCAAAAGAGGGAAGCTGTACGGGTTCGGGCTGTGTTTCTGCTTTGAATAAAACAAGATTACGCTCGTTGCCCTCACCGATACTTGATACAGCAACGGAATACCCGGCGTCATTAAATTTTTGCCTGTATTCGTCAAGTTTGTTGCCCGGAATCCCTGTTACCATATTAGGCAACGGGGTATAACGGATACGCTCGGTCATTGTTGCGGCAAGAACGGTAGCAGAGTTTGAAGCATCTTCGCCGTACATTTCGTAGAAATCGCCGACTTGCCACATGACGATTGGATTGCCGTGTTCGGTCTTAATACGTTCGACTTCGCTCAAAACGTCAACATCAGCGGCTTTCATCGGCGGCGCGTCGTATTCAACATCGGATTCGTCCGTCAAATACTCGTTCTCTATAAAATCCGCGACATCAATAAAATTTCCGTTTCCGGCTTGCTCCTTAAATTCGTTTATACCGTCCTCGACAATCTCCCCGGTCACAACGTAACCGCGCTCCAAGAGTTCATCGCGCACACGGTCAAACAGATTGAACGGTTCGGCGATACTGTCTAACCGTCCTGCCTTTGCCAGTTCTTCAAGCCGCTTAACCGCCTGCGGAAGCGGGAACGGTAATGTGCCGCCGTAAATCTCTTTGACGAGGTTCACGGTTTCCCGCGAGCGTGGCGCGGCGGTGAGTTGGTCGGCAAGCCGCGCTTTATCTTCGTTGGAAATATTCAACAGAACCGTGTCCATGTCGTTCTCTATAACGGAAGAAGCCGCCTCAACTTCGGCGGCTTCTTTGCGGAGCGACTGGTCTATGCGTTCTTGCTGTTCTTGAACGCTTGGGGGTTGCGGCATCGCGTCGAACAGCGTCATTTGCACGGCGGGTTCTGTCAGTGCTGCTCCGAAAGCGGGCTTATCGGTAAGGTCTATTACCTCGTTGCTTCGGGGAGCCGCCGCCACGGGCGTAAACATGGGAGTTCCGGGCGGCGGCAGGTTTTCAATGCCGGGGAAAAGCGTGTATTCGCCGTCGCGGAACGCCGTCAGCATTTCAAGCCCCTTTTTGCGGGTGTTATAGTATCTGTCCTCGGCGGGCGTATTCCCGGCGATATACCGCATTTGTTCAAGCGTCGAATCTATCCGCTCTCCGTCGTTCAAGAAGTCATTCAGCGCGTTCCATTCATCATCGTGCGGGTAGAAAAAGTCAAGTTCTTTCGCGAACGGACGAGGGTATTCAGCTTCGGGCAAATCATAGTAAAAGTTTTGGATAGTCCGCGTCAGTATCAGCTTTTCATAGCTTTGTAGTCTGTCGAGTTCAGGGCGCGACATAAACTGCCCGCTCTTGATTAGCGCATCGGTACGCCTCGCTGCGGCGTTCCATTTAAGATTTACCTCAACATCGGGCTTTGACAGGGAACCACCGCGTTGAATTGTAAGACCCTTACCCGGCTCGGCGTTCGCCCATCCGTCTGTCTGACCCCATGTTCCACCGCCGTGACCGTACTCGTCTTTGAGGAATTTAATCTGCTCTTTTTCGTCCGAATTGTTTAAGAAGAACGAGAGAATACGGAACTTGCCCTCGCTGACGGAACTGCCGTAAGTGAGCCGCGCGTCGATTTCGTCTTGCGTGATGAAGTAAGAGAAGTTTTTTGTATTCGCAAAATCGTTATAGGGAGTCATAATGGGCGGGTGCATGGCGTCGTTCATTTCGTCAAGCAGACGCAGCGGGTTATGCCATGAACGGCTCTCCGTATCATCAAGCCATGCGTTTACATCGGCTTCCAAACGGTCACGGATTGCCTGACGCTCATTATTATCGTCAAGCAAAGACTTGATTTTCGCCACATCTTCGGGGTGTCCGTGTTTTTCGCCGCTCCATTCATCGGGTACGCCCCCTATATCGTCGCGGTAGAAGCTCCACAGTTTATCGGCGAGTTCGAGCCGTTCGTTATCGAGCGCATTATCATAGGCAGCCTCGGAAATATACCGGCCAGCGCGCATAAGTTCATCGACACGGGCGGCGGCGTTTTCCCACGGTATAACTACTTTATGGATATTATTTTTCGCGGTAACGCCGATAGCGAGCTCAATACCCTCAATGGAATACCACGCGCAAACCCGGTGATTCCCAAAATCGAAGCCCTTTCCGCTCTCCGAATAGTCGCGTCCGTAACGCCCCGTCAGATATTCGCCTTTTAGAAAATTGGCGTTATCGTCCAAACCCTTTGTAAAATGGGCGGCAATCCGCATGGCGCTCCGCGATTCAAAGGGCATAAGGGATAAGCGGTGATTGTCGTAATTCCCGCCGTCGCGCAAAATACAATCAACCTCGTCAAGTGTGATTGGCGAGGTTGAAAGCAGTTCGGTTATGGATTTTTCCCCAAGTTCGGAGGGGGTTCGTGTTGTTGATTCAACAATGGGAATAACGCTGTCCGTATTGAGCGTTTCATTCTGTGCAGACGGAGTTTCTTTATACGGCAGCCGCGCTTTATATGCGTCTGAACGGATAACCGAATCGTATAGCTGTTCCGCAAGTGGGGGCTTCCTGTCTTTGGCGAAATAATTGTCGAGTTCGCTGATTGCGCCGCTCTTATTCGCCATAGCGGAATACAAAATATCTTGTTTGATAGTCGAATGTAAAAGATTGAGCAGATTTTGTATTTCCGTTATCGTATTTTCCTTATCGCCGCTTAACGCCGCGTCAAGGATATTTTCATCGTGAACAGCGGCGTCAAGGATAAGCTCATTCCAACGGACATGATGTTGCGCCTGTTCAGCCATAGAAAAAGGAGCGGTTTCTACTGCCGCTCCTTTTCCCTGTTCGTCTATGCGTAAATGAGTTCGTTCGTCACCATTTCCTCTGCTTGCGCTTTCAACGAGTTCATCGCCCTCGACCACGCCATCGGGTCGGCCGCCTTGTCGGGCAGACTCGCCCGCTCCGTCAACTGTTTCATCAGATGTTCGAGCCTGCGGTTCGCCGCCTCGTCCACCTCCCGCAGATGCGGGAACAGCTTCTCTTGCAGGAGCAGACGGTTGTAATTTATTGTCCTGTGGTCTTTGAGGAACGCTTTCCTCATTAGCCCGTATCTGCCCAACGGCGTTTGTTCCTCCGGCGATTCCGACAGCTTGAGGTTCGGAAGCAGATAATCTCCCGCTTGGCTGTAAGTAAGGGTTTCGGTCATAGTTTTGTTCGCTCCTTTCGGCGGTTTGCAGCCGCTCATATTTTTTGATTACGATTTCGATGTCCCGTAAGACCTGTGCGGAGAGTTCGCTTGTAGCCGTGCCGAGTGCGTAGATGATGTCGGTCGTGTTGAAGTCGGCGATTGACTGAAAATCCTCGCTGTCAAACTCGTCCTCAACGTCCAGCCCGCAACGCGACATGAGCGTGTACGCAATACTGTTGGTGAGCATTTCCGTGAACGTGCTTTGAAGATAGGAATTATCACGCTCGTCATACGCCGCGCCGTCCAAGTCGTAAAGGGCTTGCGGTTCCAATACGCTGTCCTCAGCGCGAAACTGAATGTCGCGGACATTATCATCATAATATTCCCGCGCAAGCTGATTTGCAATGTTGCGGAACGTGTCGGCGAGTGAATCGCCCTCGTCAATATCCTCGTAGCTGTTCGCGAGAGCGGCAATAACATTGTCTTTATGCTCCTGCCGCATTTCCCAAAGCTGAACGTGGCGGGCGTTATACCGCGACGGCTCGGTGTCCTGTACGTCGAAAACGTGCCGTAAGCGCGGGTATGACCCCGTATCGTCAATCAGCGCAATACCTCTTGTGCCGCGCCGTACCCAACGGTCAAACTTGTCATTCCAAAGCTCAATCTCCGCGACGGCGACAGCGTTCGGCTTCTGCGCGTAAATGAGCATTTGGTCGGGGAAACTGTATTTATACAGCCGCGCCGACGTTTCGAGAAAGCGTTGCCAGTTGCCGTGGCGCGTGGCTAAGTCGTTCGCCGTCTTATCGGCAAGCCCCCGGATAAATTGAAGTTTGGTTGCCATTAAGTTGTCGCCTCCTGTTCATCGTCCCCGTATTCCGGGTAAAATTCGAGCGCGGCAAAGTCCTCGTCGCTTATTTTCGACACCTTATTAAGCGCGTTTTGAGCGATTTCAAACATATCGCCGTCCTCTATATCGGTTATCGCTTCACTAAGCTCGGAAATGAGCGCATTACGGTTTTGCGTGTTGAAGATACACAAAAGGTTGACTTCTTCAACCGTAAACTGTTCTATCATTACTCTACCTCCATTTGATTTGTTTTTTGTGCGGCAGGCCCGTTCGCCTGTGACACGCGCTGTTTGTTCGCCTCGATTTTGGCGAGAAAATCCGGCTTGCTCTTTTGCATAGGCGGGCGTTTTTTTTCGGCGTTTACCGCATTTGCCAAGTCCAAAAGCGATATAGCTTTTCCGGCGTTTACGTCCGCTTCAAGTTCCGCGACCGTAGGCGTATTATCAGACCTTTTTTCAACTTGATAAAAGGTTTGTCCGGCGGGTTCGGATTTTTGCTCGGCTGTCTGCGCCTGTGTACTATTGTCAGGCGACTCGCCGTAAAAATCAAACTTGCCGATTTCCGCAAAGCCACCTCTATCCACATAATGCGCGGACATATCGCCGTTATAGCGGAGGACAACAACATCACTCATAGACATTGAACGCCCTGTATAATCGGCGGGGTGGTCTGAGTTAAACTGCTCAAAGAGTTTGTTCAACACGGGCTGCCTGTCGGTCAAAAACTCGATACTGTCAGAAAACGGCGCGGCGTATACCAGTTTGTAGTTGCTCCTGTCCGGCTCAAAGCCGCGCTGTCCGAGTTCTTCAAGCGAAGCGAAACGTATATCGCGGCCGTTTTCAATATCATCACGGACTTGGTAAATGCCAAACATATTCGTGTGCGCCGTTGCAGGAGGCATTGAATTTGCCGTAACTGTTATTGGCTTTGAATTATCGTTACTGCCAAAAAAATACGCTTCAAGGCTTCTCTCGCTTTCGCGTTCATCGGCGGCGCGTACTTTCTCCCAATCGGCTTTTTCAATGCCGAAAAATCCGTCGTGCTGCGATATTTCGTCACGGTCAAACGCCATCGCCTCCGTGTTGTCAGGATAGAGTAAGTAGACTGTGTTATCCTTGTCGAATAACTCCAACGCCCGCGCCTGTGACAGCGGGAGCATTTCGTCGGCGGTGTAGCCGTAATTAGTCATATCGGCGATTGAAACGGCGGGGTCGGGAAGTGTCGCGGCAACCGAGGCTGTCTGTTCGGCGGCGGCTTTTTCTTTGGGTTCAGCCATGCTATCGCGTAAGGTTTCATATGTCATGGTGTATTCAGCCGCAAGACGGATTGCGTCGTCAGCGGTTTCCCCGCCGAGCATAGCGTTCACGTTGCCGTAATCGCCGTTTCTGATACAGGCGTTATAATAAGTCGCACCCATTTCAAAGTGTTTGAGCAAGCCGCCCCGTTCCTCGTCATAATCGCCGAGAAGATACGAAACCCTAAATACGCTTGGTTCACTGTCACCCGGCAATTTGTAGTGAACGGCGATACCGAGTTCTTCGTCGCCGTCGCCGGGCTTGCCGTACTTTTTAACGTACTGTTCGCGCATTGCCTTTTCTTCACGCTTAATCTTGATGTCCGCTTCGGCGAACGGGAGTATTTCGCCCTTATTGAAAACACGTTGGTCAAGCCTATCGCCCTCCGCATACCGAATGACTTTTTCTATCTCGACATACGGGTATATGGTGGTCACGGCTTTTTTAAGAATTGCTATATCTGCGTAGTCGCGTTCTTTATCCGCTTTAATGTCGCCGTCGGGTTTTATCGAAGTGTAAATATCAGGGTGCGAGTAATAATAATCAGTTTCCGCTAAGAGGACGTTATAAAACCCGCTGACTTTCTTACTGTCGCCAATATCATAGCGGTCGTTGCCAGCGCAAACCTCGTTATCGCCGCGCTTGTAATACAGCGTGTAGTCGAGCTTATCGTAGCCGCCGTCATACATTTCACGAACTTTTTGCTCGTAGCCCCGGATAAAAGCATCGGCTTCGGAAAACAGCATCGCGGACGGCGTTTTGAAAAAGTCCGGCCTGTACTCGCCGCCCTCGCAGAAGTTAAATGCAATCCACGGCTCGCCCGTGCGTTTTGTGTTTTCTTCCGCAACGATATTGGCAAACTCGCGTTTGTAGCCATAATCGCCGAATACTTGAAAGAATTTACCCAAACCACCGTGATTGCCTATTGGGGGGAGGTCTAAGTCGGCAAGCTCCATTTTACCGTCGTTTGACGCAAGAAACTCCGCGATTTGACTACGCCAAAAATCCTTATCGTCGGGCGTGAGGCTCGGCGGTTGCGACAGTTCCGCAAGCGTTTTTTCGGCACGTTCACGCGCCGCGCCGCTCATTTCGACGGTATATGAATCTTTGACAGACGAGTGCCCGACGTTGTTGAACACAAAATCAGCGTCCTCGTCACGCAATCCTCCTGCGACAAAGTAATTGGCGCGGGTGACGTAATCGGTTAGCACTCCGCGCTCTATGTCACTCGCAAGGTCTGTTGTAATGAATCCGATAACCTTATTGTCAACGGCTATTGTGGCATAATACCAGCCCGTGTGTCCGTTACCGCTGCCGCCGTCGCATAATTCTACGTTCAGGAATTTATACGGCTTCAAGCCGCGCTGTTCAGCGTTTATGTTGTCCTCCGCTTCACGCGCTTTAAGCGCAGACGCCGCCCTTGCTTTGGCTTCCGCTACGATTTCCGGGTTATATTTCGCAAGCGCGTTGTTGACGCACTCGCTGATTACGCTGTCTTTTCGAGCGGCGGCGTTGCTCCGCATACCGATACCCATAGTGCCGCCGTTTTCGAGCCTTAACATGATGTCGCTCTGCCCGCGGTATTTCCCCGTGCAAGGCTGAATAAACACGCTCGCCGATTTCACGCCGAATGATTGCGCGATAATATTCAACCGTTCGTTGAGTGGCAAATGCGCGTGTTGCCTTGCGTATTCAAAGCCTTTTTCCTGTAATTCCGAATATTGCATATCCTCACCGCCGTTCATGGTTTCGTTTTTTTGCTCGGCAGACCGCCCGCGCTTCACGTCAATCGGTTCTGCTTTAATCGCTTCTCGCAATTTGTTAAAATAACCGCTGAAAGCCGTCGAGTTTCCTTTGTGCTTGCTTTTGTAATAGCGGTAGCCGTCCCCGCTTAACTCCGCAAGCCCGGTATTTACCCATCCCTGCGTCCGAAGCGGGAGTTCTACGCCGTACAGCCTGAACAAGTCAAGCACAGGGTTTTTACCGTCAAACTCATGCTCCTTATAACCCACAGCTATTGTCTTGCCCTCTCCGATAGCCGTGGCGATTTCGTCCACGCGGGCATCGTATTTTTCGGTCTTTTGCCGCTGTTCCTCTTTTTCAGCCTTTGCCGCTTCCTCGCGCCGCACTCTGTCTTTTTCCTCGCGAAGTTTACGGACTGGCGCGTTATGTGCCTCAATTTCGGAGATACGCCCGGTAATCGCGCCCCAATCGTAACGGGCAAATTGCTCCGGGTCGGCGAGCGCCTTTTCAAGTAACACCGGCGCTTTTTCAAAAATGTTGTCTATCCGTGATTCAATAAACTGCTCGTCAAAGCGTGTTCGCGACACGCCAAGCGGTAGTAAATATCCGCTGTCCGTACCGACATGAATCAGCGTATCATCGCCGATAACGCCGCTTAAATGCTGCGCGTAAATAGAATATTTGCCCATAGGCGGCAGTACGTCTACGCGGGTTCGCTTTAATTCGCGGTTAAACATACCGTCCGTATACAGCAAACGGCGCAAAACCGTACTGCCGACAGGTTCGGTTTCCTTATAATTCAGCGTTATGTTCGATTCGGACTTTCCAAATACGCTCTCGCGGAGTTCGGCAAATGATTTTAACGACAAGTAATTTCTTATAGCGTGGTCGTTTTTATCGTCGGGGTCGTAGCCGAATATATAACCGTAGTCGTGGATGCCGCCATCGGGAAGCCGCTCCATTAAATGAACAAGTATACCCGTGTTTACGCTGTCCTCCGGGTAGGGCGTTTCGTAGGTGTCGAGCCGCCCGGATTTCGTTATATTAGCGTATTCGTCGAGGGTATAGCGGTCATAGGCAATCGCATCCAAACGACGGTAGGTTTCGCCCAAAACAGTATTGCGAAGCCGATTCTCCATTGATTTATCAGCAAGCAAATCCGTAAGCTCCGTACTGTAAGTTTCAATAAGCGTTTTATAGTAATCGCTGTTGAATACAGCCTTGCGCCCCGCGCCCTCCTGCCAAACCGCGCCCGACTCCGCGACAGCTAAAAGTTCCTTATTGGCGCAGAGGGCTTCAACGAGAACGTTAAACGCTATTTTGTATTTTTCATCGGGCGTTTCAACTTCCGACATCGCGGAAAGCCGTTTGCGGAAATTAAATTCAAGCAGAGTCCGCTCATTAAGCATATATTCGGCTATGTCGCGGTAATCGTTACTTTTACCCTCATCGCGCATACGGAGTACAGTCTGATAGATTTCATCGTCTGATATATCCATAATTCTGCCGTAGCTTTGGATATATCCTTGAATATTCGCCGTCAATGCACGGTCGTTCGCCGGAATTTCCCCGTCCGCTAATGTTTCGTTGTCGATAACGTCGTCAATCTGCTCCGCGCTCATTTCGTCTTTTTCTTTCGCGATAGTCGGCGGGTCGTTGGGAAAATAGAAAAAATAGGCTTCGCGCAAGCCCTCGATAGGCGCGCTTCGGTAATCATTTTCCATACCCTCTAACGCCCTGACGGGAAATTCCGGGTCGTCTTTCACGATGTAGTCCATAATCCGGCGTATCATTTCCTCGCGGTTATTCAATACATCGTCTAACGACATTTCGGGCGCAGTCGGTTCCTGTTCTTTTGCGGGAATACTGACGGTTAGGTCAATGCCGCGCTCTTTCGCGAGTTCGCGGTATTTTTCCTCTATACCGTCTATAAGCTCGGCGGCCGCCTTGCGGATTGTATCGAGCGACGCTTGGAGTTCCTTTGTGTCCTCGTTTTTAGACCAACTTCCCACATATCCGAAAGCGTTTGCGCCTGTTTCCACGCCGAATTTTTGGCAAACAACGTAAGATACGCTCTCCGCTTCGACTTCCTCAACGCGCTTGGTTTTCGGTTTGCCCTCCGCGTCTAAGCTGTTACCGTCATGCAGTTTAGCGTGTGCCATTTCGTGAATGACCGCCGCGATGGATTGTATTTCGCTCATACCCTCGCGTATCGCTATACGGTCGCCCATATAACAAATGCCGTCCGTGTCGGACGGCATTTGCTCAAAGCCTATCGGGAGTGGCGAAACAGCGCGGAGCGCGTCCATAAACAACTCATAACGCTCCACGCTGCCCGTCAGGGTTTCCGCGAGTTCGGGCAGCGGTTCGCCCTCGGTTTGGCTGATGTCAAAAACGCTTACGGTCTTGAACCTTGCTCCGACACGCTCTCTTGTTTCCATTAAGGCGTTTCCGTCCTCGTCGAGTATCGGCTGTTTGCTTTCAGGGTCAAGTTTCACGGTTTCCTTAACGTCCTTGAAAGCAATGGGCGCGAGTATCTTAATACCGTGTTCGCCCCTTTTGACATGACGCTTGAAATTGTTTATCCAACTATTGTAGCCCGCAACCCGGTGAGCGTTAGGGTTTTGAGCGTATATAAGTAACGTGTTGCGCGTACTGTAATTATGAAAGCGCGACATCACGCTTAAATATTCGGCGTATTTGCCGCTGTCAAACAGCGACTTCACACCCTCGTCGAGTTTGGCGAGAATTTCTTTCATTTGGTTATTGTCTGCCATCGGTAAAATTACACCTCCTGTCCATCGCGTTTCTTCTTCTGCGCGGGAGCGTCGGCGTTAGACTTGTCACGCTCCACTTTTTGCTTGTTGTCGTTGATTTTAGCGAGAAAATCGGGCTTCTCGGCAGAACCCTCACGCGGCTTATCCTTGTGTCGGTCTGCGGCGGTTTTAGCCTGTTCTTTTTGCGGCGGCTCGGTGTACTGAAACAATTCGTTCGCACATGGCACATACAGCCTGCCGTTTTCAAGGCACATGAAAATATCCGCTTCGCTGTTCGCGGCGGCGTATAATTTATCATGGCTGTAATCGGTTTTACCCCAATCGTAGGACGAAATCGCCAAAGAGCGGTCGCTGCTCATATTACGCATAGCGTATGCGGCGTCTGTTTTCCACGGACGCGAATCACCCTTTAAGGGTTTATCAACCTCGCCTTTTTGGAACTGACGGTACGGCTTGAAGTGAAAACCGCCATACTCGAATACGGCAGGGTCGCGCTGTATTTCAAGTTTCACTTTCGCCCATTGCGGGAGCCTGCTTTCATCGGCGATACCAAGAATATTGCTTCTGTCATAGACTACCGAAGCCCCGGAAAACAATTCTGTTCCGAATACGCTTCTGCCGATAGCGCCGGGTCGTGCGCCGTTACCGTGCGAACACTCCACAAGCTGACTTGTTGACGAGCGGTATTCAGGCAGTAGGGAATTGGCGTCAACGATAATTAGTTTCCCTGTGAAGTCTGCGTTCTTGCCGTCCGGCAAACAATGTTCGTCCGTGAGTTTAACGAAATCCACGCCGCGCGTTACGGCTTTGTCCTCGCGGTCAAGGCTCATTTCATAAACGTGGTCGAGTATTTGACTGGTATATGTTTTAATAGCTTCAGGATAATTGTCCGTGCGGAAGCTGAAAAGATTATCGTAGCCGCGATTGCTCTCAACATAGAACGACAACGGGTTTTCAGTATCTTCGCCAAGTTCAATGTCAACGCCATTCAGCAGTAAGGACGTAATGATATGCCGCGGGTCATATTCGTTGACCTTTGCGTCGCTGAACGCTCTATTATCGGATTCCTGCCGCGCCGCAGGCTCGACATTCGGACGCTCTATCAGTTCCGTAATCTTGCTCTCAACCGCTTCGATAAAATCATTTATCTTATCATCGTTATACGGTTCGCCATCGGAATTATCACGGTTATAAAGCGGTATGGGATTCAACTCATAGAGTGCGCGGAGCGGTTGGTCAAACTCCAAAAGATAGTCGATAGTTTGCTGTGAAATACTGCCGATATAGTCCTCGACGGCGTTAATCAGCGCGTTAAGCTCGTCGCTGCTTGCCCTGCCGAAAGCCCCGGCTTCGTATTCGGCGCGAAGTCGGGCGCAGAACACCTTGTCGTAGACATACGGAAAACTCCCTTTTGCAAAATCCTCGCCTGTGTGTCTGACTGTATACGGGTCTTTTTCACGCAGAAACGCGAGAAATTTTTCGGCTTGCGCTTTTATTTCGTCCGGCTCGGCGGTAGTGTTCAAGGCGAAATAATTGATATTCCAGTTACCGTCCTCGCGGGTTATTGCAAAAGGCAAATCAGAGCCGCTTTCTACAAGCGGCATAATCTCATTGATTACGCCGCTGAAATCTTTAGCCATAAGTCACCTTGTCCTTTCCGTCACGGGTTCGTGACCGTCAACCGGCGCGGCGTTACGCTCCGATTCCTCTTTGAAACGCTCAATACGGGTGAGGAAGTCGCGCCGTTCGTCGCTGTCGTCTTTCGGTATGTTGTTACCAATAATACCATCTATGTTGTTGTAGTTGCCCTCGACGCTCATTTCCGCACTTGCGAGGTGGTTAAAAAAATCGCGCCCTTGCCGTTGGCGCGTGTATTCATTTAGCATTGTGTTTCCTCCCTTTGTTCTTGATTGGCACAAAATAGCCGGACGGCGTAAAAATACCGCCCTCGGCATCTGCAAGAACTCGCCCATATTCGGCGCGATCAACGGGGCGTTTAGGCGGCACGATTGCCGTGTGAGGCGAGCCAAGATGGGCGATACCTAAGTCCTCCGCGTTTTTTATGTCGGGGAATCGTTGATATTTTTGGTTGTTTTTCATTATTTGCGCCCTCCATGCGTAAATTCCATCTTGAAATTAACGAATCCGTTCCCCGAATCATCGAGTATGACCACAGCGTCATACTTTTTGCCCGTCTTTTCGGAAAACAAACCTTTGAGCGCGACGCGCCCGTCTTTGAGCAGAGCGGTAACGATAGCGGCGGTCAGGGGCTTCTTTTTCGCCGTCCAAAACTTACTCTCTTTCCACAGCTTGAATCCGCAGTCGCGGTTATCGCAAAAGAAACCTTTCGTTCCCTCTGAAACACCGCCGCCGCAGCGCGGGCATTTGCCAAGCGGTTCAGCCGTTTTCCGGGCGTTCGGGAACAGCGCGGCAAATTCGGGCTTCGGTTTGCTGTTGTCAAGCACAATCGCCTTAGTGAACGCCGCGATATTCGCCATAAACTCGTCGGTGGCAAGCCTGCCGCGCTGTACTTCGAGCAATTTATGCTCCCATTCGGCGGTTAGCTTCGCGCTTGTAAGAGTGTCCGGCAATACCGCGATAAGGTTTACTCCCTTATCGGTGGGGATTAAATTCTTCTTAGAACGCAGGACAAATCCCGCTTTGATGATACGTTCCACGGTAGACGCGCGTGTCGCCGGAGTGCCAAGCCCTTTACGCTCGGCATCTTCGGGCATATCCTCCGCGCCCGCGTTCTCCATCGCCGACAACAGCGTGTCCTCGGTGTAGTGTTTCGGGGGCGACGTGAAACCCTCTTTTACCTTTGCAACGACGGGAAAGGTCTGCCCCTCGGTAATTTCGGGAATCGTTGCGGATTGTTCGTCCTCGCCGTCTGTGTCCTCGGTGGCGGCAATCGTATAATCTTTCCAGCCGTTATGAATCACGACTTTACCTTTTGCCTTGAACTCCGTACCGTTTGATTCGAGTGTAACCGCCGTTTCAAGATAGCGGTGTTTTTCGCCGACAGCGCATATCAAGCGTGTTTTCAAGAGTTGCAATATCTCGCGTTCGCCGGTCGGAAGCGCGGAAACATCGGCTGTCACGGCTTCGTTGGTGGGGATTATCGCATGGTGGTCGCTGACTTTTTTTGAGTTGATAACCTGACTTGCGTTACAGGGCGCGTCGGGAGCGATTGCGCGGACAAGCCCCTCGACCGTCGCCGCCATATCGTCCGTGAGGTATCGGCTGTCTACCCTCGGATATGTTGCAAGTTTCTTTTCATATAGGCTTTGCGTGTAGTCAAGCGTCTGTTGCGCCGTGAAGCCGTGGGCGCGGTTCGCTTCGCGTTGGAGCGTTGTCAAGTCGTATAGTTTGGGGGGAGCGGCGCTTTTTTCGGTCTGCGTTACAGACGTAACAGTGGCAGTCGAACAATCAGCGGCTACGCTTTCAGCGGCGGCTTTGTCGCTGAACCGTTCGCTTGAAGCCGTAAAACCGCTCAAATCAAGTTCCGCTGTGTAGAACGGCTGTTTGACGAAGCCCTTTATCTCCGCTTCACGCTTAACGAGCATCGCCAGCGTCGGCGATTGTACGCGCCCTGTATTGAGCGTGACGTTGTACAGCACCGAGAACAGCCGTGTAGCGTTGACCCCGACAGTCCAATCCGCTTGTGAGCGGCAGAGCGCGGCGTGGTAGAGGTTATCGTAGTCCGCGCCGTCTTTGAGGTTGTTGAAACCGTCGCGAATCGCGGAATCCTCCATACTGCTAATCCACAGACGTTTAATAGGCTTGCGGCTCTTGGCGTGTTCGTAAACAAGCCGGAATATGAGTTCACCCTCGCGCCCCGCGTCACAGCCGTTGATAACCATATCCACATCGGTACGGTTAAGGAGTTCTTTCAGTATTTTCAGTTGAGCGGCTTTGTCTTTGGACGCGACATACTGCCACTTATCGGGGATAATCGGCAAATCCGCATACCGCCACTTGGCGTATTGTTCGCCGTAAAAATCGGGCGTGGCAAGTTCGAGCAAATGCCCGAAGCACCACGCTATAATGTAGTTTTTGCCGATAAAAAAGCCGTCCTTACGCTCATTCGCGCCGAGGACGGCAGAGTACGCGCCCGCCTGACTTGGCTTTTCGCATATGACTAAACTATACATTTGTTTTCCTCCTGTTCGCTCTGTTGTTTGCCTTGTACTCGGCATATCGCCGCTTATAATCGTAGGACACACCGAAAACGCCCCTCGCGGCTTTGGCAAGTTGCGGCTCAAACTGCTCCACTATATCAAGTTCCTGTTCTGCTTTAGAGTTGCAAGGGCAGCCAACGCAACCTGTACGTTTTAACCCCCAAACCTCATAGCAGTCGGAGTAACATAATCCGCGCCATTCCTTATATACCGCCTTGTCCGCGTCCGTCCAAAACCATAACGGACGGTAATTGTCCGGTTCATCGCCGTGGCATGGGGAGAAGCAAGTCTGAATACTTCCTGCGCGTCTGCCGCCCTCCGCTTGGCGCATACCGTTGACGGATAAATCCGGGTTAAACTCCCGTTGACACTCTTTCGCAACGGCTTTCTTCGCATAATCACAGCACTTGTCTGAAATATTGAAATCGGGTGGAGTATCAACAATAAACTCGCGAAGTAATGCGTATTTGGCAATGCTGAATTGGGATTTTCCGTTTCTTGTCAAAGAACGGCAGTCGAAATACCAGTCGAGCGCGGATTTACACCGTCCGTACTTTTCCGCTGTGGCGTTCTCCAAGCTGTCGCGCCAATCGAAATCGTGCCGTTGCAATCGCTCCAGCATTTGACTTGCGTCCTTGCTAATGAACGGAACGCCGTATTTATTGCAGGCCGCCGCAACCGTAACTTTAGCGCGGCGGCGTTCGATTGCTACGCCGTATTTGCGTTCGAGTTTTTCAAGATGTCGTTTTGTCGCGTTAAATTCAAGCCCCGTGTCAAAGAACACATAGGAGAGTTTACAATTATCGGGCTTCATGAGTTCGAGCAAATCCATAATGGTGTCGCTGTCAGAGCCGCCCGATACCGAAACCGCGATTTTGCTATGCCGTTCAAGCATCGCCCGCCCTTTGAGCAGACTGTTATAGATGTTAAGGTTCTTCGGTGTGTTTTCCAGTAATTCGTTGAAATCCAATAAGCTCACCTCTTGTTCTTGAAATTTTCGTGTAAAATAAGAAAACCCCCGAACCGTCCATTGACGATTCGGGGGTTTTCGCTGTATCGGTTTACATACCGATGTTGATTACCGGGATATTTTGTTTTTGCGCGTATTGTACCGTATAGGCTGTACCGCCGCGCGTATCGCGCATATAGGCTATGCACAGACCGCTGTTATTGACGAGGTAACGGTTTCTTTTTTGCATACAGCCGTTGTAGTAATGGTCGGATAAGCAGATTACTTCGTCGGCAGCCGTTAAAATGCGCCGATATTCCGATTTGTCAGCTTCATGCCATTTAACATCTTGGTCGCGGCAAGGCTGAACGATAACAAGTTTAATACCGTTATTTTTCTCTCTTGCCCGTAAAACAGCTTGTGCCGCGAGCGTATCGAAGCCGAGTGCGCCGCCCGCGAGATAGCGCGTGAAACCTTTGCCGATATGTTCGGCGATGAGTTCGTCAAGCATTGCGACAACTCGCAGGATGTCCTCATTGCTTATGTGTCTATGACCTGTAAAACAACAACTCTTTTTTGTGTCCATAAAATCTCCTTTGACATCTGACAATACCAATAAACATGAATAAAGGAGCAGTTTCCCGCCCCGTACAGACTGCCGCTCGGTTTTAGCTTGGGCGGCGGTTTTTGTTTTATTAGTGTTTGATTGTTATGTCCGTTTCAATACTGTCGGGGTGTTCTTCAAACGGAATTACTCTCTGCGGTCTGACTAACTCTATTATCTTTTGCGGTTGCGGAGCTTTACCTCCCGCCGCGAGCCAGCCTGCTTTGAACGCAATCCTCACCATTGAAAACAAAGCGTTTTCCGCTTGGTCGTATTCCCGCCTGTCTATAAAATCACCAAACGCTTTTTCAAAGTCTTGCATCATATGCACCTCCCAATGTATAAGCTGAAAACTTATGTAAATATTATTATATAAGCTGATGATTTACAAGTCAAGAAAAACGTAAGCGGATAGCTGACATAAATATAGTGTTCGTGATGTACAATATTACATAAGGGAGGGTTAATAAATGGACGAATCTTTTATTATCGAGCGTTTGGCTCAACTGCGGACGGAGATGGGTGTTTCCGCTCGCGACATGAGTTTATCCATAGGACAGGCTCACAACTATATCAGCAACATTGAAAACGGAAAATCTTCCCCGTCGATTCAAGGGCTTTTTTACATCTGCGAATACCTGAAAATATCGCCGAAAGACTTTTTTGACACGGGAAATACGAATCCGGCTTTGTTAAATGAACTTGTAGAAGAACTAAAACCGTTAAACAGCAAGGCATTAGAACACGTTTTAGGCTTCGTTCGGGAGCTGCGCGGGAAGTAAACAGCAGCGGGAGTATATCCCGCCGCTGTCATTTTCGGGTTTATCGTAGTTTACCCAAACCGCAATGCGTATGATTTGTTCAAATTTCCTCTTGACAATGTAAGCAGTTGTTCGTATAATGAATGTAAGCGATTGTTCGTGTGACAATCGGAAACAGCAGTTGGAGGTTTGCACTATGTTAGATAGGACAGGTTGGGTAAGTATGGTTCCCGATAAGGGTGTATTGATAGGACAACGCGAGAAGTTAGGTATGACACAGGAAGAAGTAGCCGTAAAAGCGGGTATTAAATTGGAGCAGTATCAGATGTACGAGAGCCACGAAAGCCGCTTTTCGTCCTCGTCTATGCGTATCGTGAACGCTGTATTGACGGCATTGGAACTTGACCCTACTGCTTTTGCTAACGGAGAATATTCTTTTGAGCCTGCTGATGGTGACGAAAATAACCCCGGTTATCAGTATATGCTTGAAGTTGCCCGTAGAAAAAAGTAGGGAGGGATTGCCTTGCCTAATCAAGTTAAGCGTGAGGAAAAGGATATACTGATTGACGCCCGTAAAAAATTGGGGCTGACGCAACAACAAGTAGCGGATAAAGCGTGTGTCGCTATGCGGCATTACCAAATGTTTGAGGGAGGTAAGCGCAAGCTGTCTACCTCGTCGTTTTGGACTGCAAGCAAGATTTTACAAGCATTAGAGCTTGATGTGACTACCTTTGCCCGCGGCGGGTATGGAGTAATTGAAAATGAGGATTAAAGCGTTAAAAATTGACCGCTGCCCGGAATGAACCGGGCAGCGGTTTGAGGGTTTTAGGGTTTAATAACCCGTGCGCGGCAGTTTTTCGGGCTTCGCGTATACTTGCGTCACCCATGAAGATGCCCCCACGACCCATTCTGAGCCGTATTTACCGCCCACATCACATTTGTTGGCGAACTGGTAGCCGTTGGCAAGACCCGTCTTGACTGTCATAAACACTTGCGGTTCAAGCACTTTGGTAAATCCCGCCTTGACCGTGCCGAATACAAGCGTGAAACTCGTGACATACTCGTCGTTTGCGAGTCCGAGCGCGGCGTTGCGGCAGTCTATGACGTTGTTCACGGTGGTTGAGAGGTTATCCGCGATTACGCGGGTATCGCCCTTGTTTGTCGTGATGATTACTTTGTACTTCAAGGACTGGTTGTACGTTCCCGTCACGATTTTAGTCAGACGCGCCGCATCCGTGGGGATAATATCACGCCAGAAGAAGTCCGTGAGCGGAACCGAAGATGTGTTGCCGACTTCCTTAATGTTGTAGGTTATCGTATCACCCGGCATCGCTTCATAGTTGCCGGTTTTTTTGATGGTTACGCCCGTGTTCGCAGAATAGTTGTAGAACTCGCGCTTTATAATCTGCGTGGCGAACTCGACCTCAATATCCATTGATTCCGTCGAGAGTTTGTACCATTGCGGAGCCTGTACCTCTTTGACAACGTAGCGTCCGATGGGCAGCGGCTTAGATACCGCTCTGCCGTCCGTGCCGGAAACGAAGCGGTCTACAAGGTTGCCGCTTTTGTAGTTATAAATCTCAAACACAGCGCCCGCAAGCGGCGTACCTTTCGGCAGGCCGTTGACCTCGTTATCATCGCCGGAGAGTTTGGTAATTTGAATCTGCCCCATTTGCGGGGTATTCTCCCACACTACCTCAGTGATTTTGCCGCTTATAAACTCAATCGTGCGCGGCATATCGTCGGTGTAATATCCGGGAGCAGGGCGGGTTTCACGGATTGTATACCGTCCCTCGCTCAAAATACCCGTAAAGTCTATCACGCCGTTGTTATCGGTTATAAACGTGCCGACCTGCTTATTGTTTGAGTCAAAAACCATGAACTCGACGTTGTAAATACCTTTTTTAGTGACGCTATCAATTTTGAGCAGACGCAAGCCCGCTTTCTGACGGTTCGTGACTTCGAGCGTTGTCTGCTTGCCCTCGTAGATTGTTACCTCGCGGGCGGTAGTGTCGATTTCGTAGCCGTCAAGAGCCTGTGTTTCTACGACAATCAGTTTGCCCGCGGGTACGTCCGTAAGGCGAATCTGACCGCTGATGTCGGTTGTGAAGATACCGATTTGCTCGCCGCTCGGCTTCTTGACCTCGAACTTAACACCCGCCAGCGGTTTCCTTGTCGCTTCGTCCGTCTTGGTAATCAGCAAGCCGCTCACCGGCGTGTTGAATACTTCGAGAACGGTTGTCTTGCCCGACTGTACGAGTACGGTTTTCGGCTCTGCGTCAAGGATATAGCCGCTTGCCGCTTTTACCTCGACAACGGTGTAGTAACCGTCCGCAAGCTGCGGAATGAACACGGAGCCGGTCTTGTCGGTACGGAATGTGTAGCCACGGAAGTCATTTTCGACTTTCGCGCCGTCGAGTTTGGAAATGTTGAACTCCACACCCTCAATCGGCTGACGGGTAACGGCGTTCAGTTTGATGATTTTCAACCCGGCAAGCGGTTTGTTGGTAAACTCGACCGCCGTCAGTTTGCCGCTCTTGACGGTAACAGTTTGCGGTACAGCGTCAAGTATATAGCCGTCCGGTGCGATAGTTTCAGAAATAATGTACGTTCCCTCACTAAGACCCGACACGATGATTTTACCGCTTGCGTCGGTTTTGTAAGTGCCGATTTTTTCGCCGTTATCGCGTTCAACCGTGAATGTCGCACCCATCAACGGCGTTTTGCTTACGCTGTCGAGTTTGAGAATCTGAATCCCCGAGAGCGGTTTGTTGGTAAACTCAACCGCTGTCAGCTTACCGCTCTTGACGATGACTGTCTGCGGCTGTGCGTCAAGGATATAGCCGTCCGGCGCGTTGGTTTCGGAAACGATGTACGTTCCCTCACTAAGACCTGACACGATGATTTTGCCGCTTGCGTCGGTTTTGTAAGTGCCGATTTTTTCGCCGTTGTCGCGTTCGACTGTGAACGTCGCACTCATTAACGGGGCTTTGGTTACGCTGTCGAGTTTAAGGATTTCGATACCGCTCAAAGGTTTATTGCTTACGGTTACGACCGTGGGAACACCCGATTTGACCTCAACAGTTTTTGCCGCTCCGTCAATGACATAGCCAGTCGGCGCTTTAGTTTCTGTAATCGTGTACCAACCCGGCTCAACGCTCGGAACGCTTGCTTTGCCGCCGTTGTCTGTGGTGACTTCCGCGACAAACGCGCCGTCCTGCTTGCGGATTTCAAACACCGCACCCGAAAGCGCGTTGCCGTTTACCGAATCCACCTTGCGAATTTCGATACCGCTGAACGGCTTGTTTGTGAACTCGACCGTAGTCAGCTTGCCGCTCTTGACGGTAACGGTCTGCGGCGTATTGTCAAGGATATAACCGTCGGGTGCGATTGTTTCGGACACAATATAACCGCCCTCGGTAAGGTCGGGGATAACCACTTTGCCCGATACGTCGGTCTTGAATGTGCCGATTTTTTCGCCGTTCACGCGCTCAACGCTGAATGTCGCGCCGGAGAGCGGGGCGTGGCTAACAGCATCCGTCTTTATGATTTGGATTCCGCTGTACGGTTTATTGGTGAACTCTACCGTCGCCAGTTTGCCGCTTGTAACGGTTACGTTTTTGGGCGATTCGTCAAGCTGATAGCCGTCAGGCGCAGAAATTTCACCGACAACATACACACCCTCGGTAAGGTCGCTTATAAGCACTTTGCCGTCCGCTTCCGTGCGGAACGTGCCGACGCGCTCGCCGTTGGCTTTTGTCACGTCAAACGCCGCACCCTGTAAGGGTTTGCGTGTGATAGCGTCAAGTTTTACAATCTCTATACCGCTCATCGGTTTATTAAGGAACTCAACGCTTACGAGTTTGCCGCCGCTGATGTTTACAGACTTCGGGCTTTCACTAAGAATATACCCGTTCGGCGCGGCGGTTTCAGATATGACATATGTTCCCTCGGTTAAATCGGGAATCAAGATTTTACCGCTCGCGTCGGTACGATACGAGCCGATTTTCTCGCCGTTGGATTTTGTCACGTCAAACATAGCGCCGCTTAGAGGATTATGCGTCACGCTGTCAAGTTTGACAATTTCAAGGCTGTTCAGTTTGTTGTTGCCGAAAGTAACGGTATTGCCCGTCAGCGTCGCGCTGTTGTAGTAAACATCGCCGGTCGCTGTCACTTCCACAACCCTCACGGGGTCGTTAAGCTCATAACCTGCGGGCGCTTTGGTTTCAGTAATCGTGTAGATACCCGGCTGAACGCGGGGAACGACTACCGCCGCCGTGTTGCTTGATACAACGTAAGCGATAAACACGCCGTTTTTCTCAACAATGAACTCCGCGCCAGCCACAAGTTCGCCCGTCGCGGCGTCAACCTTGCGGATATACAAGTTCGGCAGCTCCTTATTGGTAAACTCCACTATTGTAAGTTTGCCGCTCTTTACCTCTACGGTCTGCGGTGTTGAACTCAGCAAATAACCGTCCGGGGCTTGGGTTTCACTTACGATATACACACCCTCGGCAAGTCCGTGAACGATAATTTTACCCGAAACATCGGTTGTATACTTGCCGACACGCTCACCGTTCACTTTTTCAATCGTGAACACCGCGCCGATAAGGGGAGTTGTGCCGTCCGTGCCTGTTTTAAGGATTTGGATTCCGCTGAACGGCTTATTTGTGAACTCCGCAACTGTCAATGCGTTGTTTTTAACAACAACAGTCTGCGGAATACTGTCGAGGATATATCCCTCCGGTGCGATAGTTTCGGAAACGATATATGTTCCCGCCGTTAGGTCAGGAACAATGATTTTACCCGCCGTATCAGTCTTATAAGTGCCGATACGCTCACCGTTATCGCGCTCTACAACGAAAGTGGCGTTAGCGAGCGGCGTGTGAGTGTGAACGTCCGTCTTGATAATTTGTATACCCGAAAGCGGTTTATCAAGGAACTCTACGCTTTGAAGTTTGCCGCCCTCAATTACAACTATCTGCGGAACGCTGTCAAGTTGATAGCCGTCCGGGGCTTTGATTTCAGATATAACATAAGTATCCTCTTTCAAACTGCCTACAAGGATTTTACCCGTGCTGTCGGTGGTGTAAGTGCCGACATTCGCGCCGTTCGAGTGTTCGACTTTGAACGTAGCCCCCGAAAGCGGAGCGCGGGTGTATGCGTCGAGTTTGACAATTTCGAGATTGTTTTCGGCGCGGTTCGTAACGGTAACTACTGTCGGAACAGTAGCCTTGACCTCAACCGTCCTCGCCGCTTCGCTAATAATATAACCTGTCGGGGCTTTGGTTTCGGAAATGATGTACCAACCGGGTACGACGTTGGGTACAGTCGCTTTACCGTTTAAGTCGGTGGTAACGTCCGCGACAAACTCTCCGCTTTGTGTAGTAACGCGGAACTTCGCGCCCGAAAGAGGTGTGCCGTTATACTCGTCTGTTTTGATAATCTGCAAACTCGCGAGCTTTTTGTCCTCAAATGTGAGCTTATGAAGCTGCTCCGACGTAACCTGTACGCTTTGCGGGGTATCGTCGAGGACGTAGCCCTGCGGCGCGGCGTATTCGGAAACGGTGTACCAACCGGGTTCGAGGTTTGCAATGGTGAACGCACCGTCCGCGTTGGTGGTGTATGTGCCGAGTAATGTTGAGTCTTTGTAGACGTTGAACTTCGCATCTTTCAAAGGTGTTTTTGTGTCTGCGTCCACTTTTACGATGTACAGTCCGCTTTTGGGGCTGTTCTCAAAATCGACCGCGTAGGTGTTTACATAATCGACATACTGCGTTTTTGCGCTCGTGGTCAGGTAGCCGACAGGAGCGGAAACCTGTGTGATGATGTACGTTCCGCGCGCGATTTTCGGGAGCAGAAACGTACCACCATCGGCGGTCGTGAACTCACCTAAGTCCGCGCCGCCGCTGATTTTTACGTTGAATTTTGCGCCGGAGAGAGGTTCTTTGCTCATGCTGTCCTTTACTCGGACAAGCAGACTGCCGAGGGGTGAGTTTTCAAACGTCGCCCTGAACACACTCTGATCTGCGTTGGTGTGCTGTAAACGCACGGTACGGGAGTTGGGGGAGCTGTCCATAGCGTAACCCTGCGCGGCGGTAAGTTGTGTGATTTTATAATCGCCAGCAGGCAGATTTTCAAGGTAAAATTCGCCCTTGCTGTCCGTCATATATACGCCGTCAGCGGAAGTGCCGATAGCCTTGTTCTCTACGTCCGTGACGGAAAACGTCGCGTTCGCAATGGGTTTGCCTGTGTCCTTGTCATTGAGTATAACGACCAAGCCGCCGTAACGGTAGTTTGAGAAAACAAGTTCCTCAATGCTTGTACCGTCCGGCTTGATGTAGCAATGCTGCTCGTTGTTTATGGAAAGCTGATAATTATTCGGCGGTACAGTCTGACGGACGATGTAATATCCGCTCGGCAGACCGCTGATAACGATAACGCCGCTGCCGTCCGTATCGACGGTAGCAACGAGCGTACCATAACCGCCGCTCTCCGCTTGATTGTTGTAGTAAATCTCAAAACGAGCGCCCGCAAGCATGGCATGGGTCACAGCGTCCTCAATCTTGATAACGATGCTGTTCAGCGGATAATTTTCCGCGCCGCTTGCCGCGAACGCGGTTATGCCGCTCGACGTAACTACGCCGAATAGCATTAACACCGCGAGCAGTAAAGATGTAATTTTTCTTGTCATTGTACATTCTCCTTTACAATTTAGTAGCTGCCAAACTTTATGACAACGGTGGAAAAATCGGGGTTGAGATAGACGACCGTGCCGCCAGTGATAACAACGTCGTCAAAGTTCGAGGGTTGTTCAGTCGTAGATGTCTGCGTAGTCGCGGAATACGCGGGAACGGTGATTTTCAACGCGTCGCTCACGTTTCCGTCTGCGTCTTTAACCTTGATATACACGTCTTTCACGCCTGCCGTCATGTAGACAGTTATGGTATTACTGCCCGCCGAGCAGACTGTTCCCAAACCACCCGTCGCAACAGTCGGTTCATTCGCGCCGCTGTTTATTACGGAATAGTAATATCTACCCGCTACGCTTGACGTGAATTGTACTGTTGCGGTCAAGTCGCTGACCCGTGTAACAGTTCCCGCCGTGAGTGAGGGTTTCGTGGGGTTTGTCGTAGTACCGCCATTATTTCCGCTGGTTGTGCCGCCTGTAAGCGGGTCGCCGTTGCCGTTAGTAATCGTGAGGTTTCCGAAACTGCCGCCCGTGCCGCCGTCCATAGTGCCGCCGCCCGGATTACCGCAGTTATCCGCGCAGAGAACGGAACACAAATACCCGCACCAATCGCCGCAGTCGCCGCGTTTACCGCTGTTTGGGTTTGTTCGGGAATCAACGTATAAATCAGCTTGGGTTTGAGCGTAGGTATAACTGTTTTCGCCCGGAGCGAGGAAAAACCGTTGTGTCGGGTTAGTCGGTAAGCTATATCCCGGTGCGGGCGAGGTTTCCGTCAGTACATACCACCCCGGCGTAACATACGGAAGAACAATCAAGCCGCATTTGGTTACATAGCTGCCGAGCGTGGTTACTCCGCCTGTGGGCGATTCATATTGAACACGATAGGTCGCTCCCGAAATGCCGCGCCCACTCATGCCGTCGCGTTTGATGAAGATAAGAGTCGGTTTCAACAGATTTTCAAAGACAAGCTCCGTCGGTTCGTACCATTTTAGAAGCACATCTTTTGTCGGATTGGAGTCCAAAAGATACTCGTTCGGCGGCTGTACTTCCGTTATGCGGTAGATTTTTTCCTCCAACAGATAACCCGTTTTCGGTGAAAGCTCAATCATACCGTTTGCGTCGGTTAAAAACTCGCCGATGGTTTCACCCTCTAAACGCTGTACTTTGAACTTGACACCCGCAAGCGGTTCGCCCGTGATTTGGTCGCGTTTGAAGATTGTCAGCACAGGTCGCGGTCTGTTGAAAAACTCCAAAAACTTGTTATCGCCGCCGTTAAGAAGAATCTCCTTGCGGCTTGTGTCCTTGAAGTACCCGTATGGTTCGTCAATCTCCTGTATCGAGTAAATGCCGGGGTCTAAGCCCGTCCATGTGATTACGCCGTTCGCATCCGTTATCTGTGTTTCGCTCCACGTTTCACCCTCGGTTTTCCACAGCCGGAACGACGCGCCCGCAAGCGGCTCGTTCGTCAACTCGTCGTATTTAATTACCGTAAGTGTAGGCTTTTTCAAGTTAGTAAACGTGAGAGTGTTGACCTTACCCCATTCGAGTAGGATTTCTTTCTTTTGCGGGTTTAGGACATAGCCATCCGGCGCGATAATTTCCTCGACAGAGTAAATCTTATCGTCAAGGTTGGGTATAAGGATTCGTCCGTTTGCGTCGGTAACGTATTCACCGACCGTATCGCCCTCGGTAGCCCAAACTTTGAACTTCGCGCCTTGCAATGGTTGTTTGGTCTGTTCGTCGAGCTTGATGATTTCAAGCGTCGGACGGCGGCGGTTCAAAAAACGCACATCGACAATGCTGTCACCCTCCAAGTACACATCTTTTGCGGTGTTTACAATAAGATAGCCGTAAGGAGCGGCGGTTTCGGTTATGGTGTACCAACCCTCGGCTAAATCGGTGAGGTTAATTTTACCGTTACTGTCCGTCTGACCCTCGTAGACGATTGCGCCTCCCTTGTGCGCGACGGAAAACTCCGCACCCGCGAGGGCTTCGCCGGTCTGCTCGTCAACTTTTGTAATTGTCAGTCCCGGCTTCTTGCGGTCTGTAAAGGTCAAAGTCGTAACCTTGCCCCATTCGAGTTTTACGTCCTTGTGCTGTGTATCAAGCAGATACCCGTTCGGAGCGGCGATTTCCTCGACGGAGTAAATCTTTTCATCAAGGTTAGGAATCGTGATTTTACCGTCTGCGCCGGTGGTAAACTCGCCGACCGTGCCACCCTCTGTTTCCCACACACGGAACTTCGCACCGGATAACGGTTGCTTTGTCTGTGCGTCCAGTTTGACAATTTCAAGCGTTGGCCTGCGGCGGTTATCAAACTTAATTTGAGCGGAACCACCTGCGGGGAGAAAAACGTCCTTACTCTCGTCACGTTTCAAGTAACCATGCGGCGCGGCAAGCTCCGTCACCGTGTACCATCCTTCGGGAAGTCCTTCAAGATTGATTGTACCGTCAGCAGTTGTAACGGCTTCATAAGTGAAAAAGCCGTTTTTATGCGCGATGGAAAACTCCGCGCCTGCGAGCGGCAAGCCCGTGTCCTCGTCAACCTTGATAACGGTAAGCCCCGGTAGCTTCTTGTTGGTAAACGTGATTTTAGGAGTGTAGCCGCCCTCGCGGGGAACGTCGAATGATTGAATCCGCTCATGTAAAGTTTCTGCGAGAACATAACCCGCGGGAGGGGAAATTTCCTCAATGGTATAACTGCCCGCTTCCAATGCGCCGACAGGGATAGAACCGTCCGATCCGCTTACGAATGTGCCGACATCTTTTGTTTCGCGGATTTCGAGCCAAACCCAAATATCGTCGGCTAAATCCTCTACGTTATGATGATAGCCGGGGTCGCCCGCGTTAAGCTCATCGCCGTTATCATCATCGTAGAACTCGCCTGTGTCGTCGCCGTTCGGGTCAACAAGGCGTGTTTCCCAATGGGAAAGCTGTGTCAATTTGAAAACAGCGCCCGCAAGCCCTTTTTCCGTACCGTACTCAACCTTTTTGAAGTCAACTTCCGTTGGCGGCGGTGTTTCGGGCGGGGGCGGCGGGGGAGTTTTCGTATTTATGAACGTCAACTCTGCGGGGCTGACGCTATCGCTGCTAATGGTGAATGTCTGCGACGTAGCGTTCAACTCATAACCTGACGGAGCGACGGTTTCCGTCACCGTGTAACTGCCGTCAAGCCATCCGTCGAGGCTCTGCGTCAACGTACCGTTTACCGTGACGGTTTCGTTTTTACCGTTACCGGTAATGGTAAACTGCGCGCCCGAAAGCGACGCGCCCGTGTCGGATTTCTTCATAATTTTAAGAGATTTCGGCACAGGCACAGGAGCGTCGGTCGGTGCAATCGAATAGATGTGCATACCGAGGTAGGTAATGATGTCATTAAACGATTGCTTTACGGTTGTCGAGCCAGTCCACTTATCCCATCCAAGCTCGTCTTGTTCGAGGAAAAAGGCGTTGGCGAGCGTGTTGTTAATTATTCCCCATAGGGAATCGCCGTATGGCTTATACATTGCGGCTTCTGTTGCTGTAAAAGCGTATTTATACTCATAAATAAGTACATACATAATCGGTTCAACGAGCAGCTTGTATTTGCCGCTGATAAGTGTTTCATAGGTAAGCCCGCCGCCGCACCACTGTGCGATATTTGTAAGCATACCTTGATTGTTGATAAAGTTCTTTATCGTCTGAGTGGACGCTTGATTATCTCCCATAACGATAGGACAGCCGGAAACAGTATAAAATTCATACCCTCCTGTTATAACAGCAAGAGCTTCACCATCGCGGTAATCCATCTTGCTGACTTTACCGAAGTGCGTCACTTTGTTTCCGTGAGCAAGGGCGGTCGAGCCGTCGCCTGCCAACGTGCGGGTGAAAAAGCCATTTGACGAATCAAGTCCAGTAATGTCTATGGACTTTGTACCCTCCGCGACTTTACCCCATTGTTCGCCGTCAATCTCGCGGGCAGGGTCGGAAACGTCAATGACGGTTATCCTCATGCCGTTCCATGAACCTGACCAGTATCCGTTTAGCTGACCGGAACCGCTCGGCCCGCTGCCGCCTGTTTCTCCGTTCTCGTCAAGGTCGCCAGCCAATGCCGACATTCCGAACAGGCTAAAAGTCATTACCAGCGCAAGAAAAAAGCTCATAATTCGTTTCATAGGTGTGCTAAATCTCCTTTCCTACAATAAAATAAGCGGCACAGTCGATTGACCGTGCCGCCGTTTGCTTATTGTGCTATTTAATTAAAAGGCCCTGTAATCTGTCCTGCCGGGTCGTTTTCCCAATCGTAGCTATCAATCTGAACATCCGGTTCATCTGTGATTAGGCTCTTGAATCCATTGATATATGCGTACTTTTTGCCGTCCTCGTAGAAGTATTCGGGTTCAGTCTTTTTCACCTGCGGAGAAGAAGTTTGTTTGGGAGTAGTTTCTGCCTTAACTTCAACCTTTTTGGGTTCGGGAGAGGGTGTCGGTTCGGGTGTAACTGCTACCGTTGTTTCTTCTTCCTTAACCTCAACCGCTTGCTCTGCCGCTATTTCCTCGACTTTCGGGGCTTCTGCGGATTCCTCATATTCGAGGGTTTTGACAGGTTCGGGGGTTGTTTGGGCGGTTACTGTGATTGGTGCGGGTTCGGGCGTTGCCGCCAGTTCATTTTGGTTCGATTTTGGCAGGATTATTACCGCTGTTACGATAATTCCGAGTAAAAATGCGATTATGACTTTGCCGTTCATTATGGTAGCCTCCTAAAAGTATATTTTAGGGATTTACCGTTTAGTTTTTTCAAGTTATATTTTCCCTAATTATACTATACCACCCCAAACGACATTTGTCAACAAAAACTTTCAAAAAATTCAAAAATATTTTGAAAGTCCGTGAACGCCTATTTTACCTCTCTCGCTTGAACACAGTAGCGAAGTTCGGGAACGTCCGCGACGCAAGTAATGAGCGTCAGAATGTTTTCATCGCTCCACGAAAGCGGCAGATTGTCATACTCGTTAATCTGTATTTTCGAGTGTACCTTGTAAGTCCTCGTGCCGTACTTTGTCGTGTATTTCAGCACATCGCCGTTTTGCAAATCTTTCACGAAAGAGAAGTAAGCAGAATTTCCGCGATTATGTCCCGCCAGTCCGACATTTCCGTCCCATGCGGAAGTCGCGGCGAAATGCCCCGCGCCGATTTTGAGGTTTGCCAAGTCCTCGCCCTCATAGACTTTAATAGTCTTTTTCGTGCGCTCGACATAAAGTGTTCCGATTGACCCGTCCTCATAATACCACGGCGTTGTATTGAGTGTACCCGTTTGTGATGTGGACGTGAGAAAACCACCCGGAATATCCACGTTTACGGTGCTGTTTCCCGGCGCGTAGCTTTCGTTACCCACGGCGGGGAGGTTTTGATTCACCGCCACAAAACCGCCGTCAGTCAAATTATTATGATAAGGACTGGACGGGTCGGTGGGAATCTCGCCGCTGAATACGCCGTAAGGCGGCGCGAAGTATGCCGCATCCTTGTTTCGGCGGGTGTTCTCCGACATAGGGTCGGGAGTGACGTTTACGTTAGAACTTGTTGACGTGCCGAAGCCGCCGAGGGTATCGCCGCCTGTGCCGAAACTGTAATCAGCAGCCAGAGCGGGTATCGCCGCCGCCATCATCATCGTGAGCGTCAGCAGAAGTGTCAATAGTTTTTTCATTGTGTGTTTGCCCCTTTCCATTTTTGATAATGTAAAACGCGCCACCCGCCACTAATAAAGCCAATAAAGCTATAATGACATACAGCGCGGCGTTCGGGTTGTTGCCGGATTCGTCCGGCTCGGAAGCCGTATCAGCGTCGGGCGCGTCAGTCGGCTGCTCGGTAGGTTCGGGAGCAGGCTGTTCGGAGGATTCCTCTGCGGGTTCTTCCGCTCCTGCGGGAGTCGGCTCGCTTTTCGGCAATTCTGTCATTTCAAGCGGCGTTCTAATCTCCGTACCCTCGAAATATGCCGTATAGACCGTCTTGCCCTGTGAGAGCTTGGCGAGAGTGCCGGCATATTCCGCTGTGGTGACATACCCCGTGACCTTTGTGCTTGACCCGGTTGCGGTGTAAGTTGCGACCGCCGTGTAGTATTCGGGAACGCGCTCATAATCCACCGTGATGTAGTTACCCGCTTTCCAATCCACACCCGCAAGATTGTAGGTCTTGCCGTTATCTGTGACTGTTTTCGGTACGAGCGACGTGTCGTTAGTAGAGAGGTGCGGATATTCGCGGGTGACTTTCATCTCGTAACTGGTGGTTTTCGTTCCCGCTGTTTCTACCTTAATACTCGCCACATTGAGAGATAAAAGGCCGACAAATTCATCATCGGTCTTATATTCAAGCGTAGGCGCAAGGAGCGTGAGAATTTTTTCAAGCTCCTTTGTGTCGGTATTTAGCGTAACAATCTCCTTATGGTCGCGGGTTTCGGCATTTGCCGTTTCGCGTTTCAATATGTCCGTCAAGCTGTACGTCCAGCCGTTTCGCTCGAAGTCGGCACGGGGAATATCGGCGGGGTTGTCAAGCGGAGAGAGTTCATAGGTCTTTACGATTTGCCGCCTGTTGCCCTCGAAGTTTTCCGCAACATCCACCGGGTACAGTTTAATCTCGGCAGGAAGCACGGGCGTCGGCTCCGGCGTTGGTTCGGGCTTGGGGTCGGGCATAACCACCGTTATCGTGACGTTATTCGGCTGTATATCAGTAGCCGCAAACGCCGACATCGTAGGGGTTAGCGCGAGGAACACGCAGACGAACGCGAATACTAAAATTAGTTTTTTCATTCGTAATCACCGTCCTCGTCGTCAGAATCTACGTCCATTTCCTTATCATCGTCGAAATCGTCCTCCGGCTCGTCATAGCCTGCGGCAGACGCGCCGCTTTTCTTCGGACGCACGATTTTGAAGTAATACGCCGCGCCGCCGAAAGCCACGACCGCAATACCGATAAAGATTAGCATATTGTTGTTGTTGACATTCTTTTCGGGCGCGGGTTCGGGTGTAGGCGTAGGTTCGGTGGGGGCTTGCGGTTCGGGCGTCGGAGTAACCGTTGTTGTAGGTATTGCCGACACGTTTTTACCGTCGCCGGGTTTTGCGAGTGACGCTAAATCGTCCTCGTTGACGGCGTTTAAGAGATACACGTTTTTGGAATCCCGCTGACGGTCTACTATGAGATAAAACACGTTGCCGTCCGGTGTTTCGACTGTGAAAAACTCCTTGCCGTCGCCGCTTGTTACGTTATCCAGTACGGTTCCCGTGCCGTCCGGGGTAAAGGGATTGCCTGATACCGCCGACTCGCTCGGTGCTTCGGGAGCGGTGCCGTTCTGCGCGGGCGTTTCGGGTGTCGCGGTTGCCTCAAAGTACGGATTCTTGAATGAAACCGAGTTTGAAATACGCCCCTCGCTGTCTGTCGCCTGTATTGTGACGTATTCATCGGCGGCTTTTGCGTAATCCCTCAAATTGAGTTCGAGCGTTTGTTCCGTGCCTGTATATTTGTCAGACACATTGATATGGAGCGTGTCGCCCGTCAGCCACACTTCTTTGACGATTAGCGCGGCTTCGACGGGCGCAGTATCGTCTTGCGTGAGTCCGTCGGCAGCATACGCTGTTCCTGTAAAGAAAATCGCGCCGATAACGAGTATCAGCGCGATTAACGCAAGCCGCTTATTCTGTTTTTGGATTGACATTTAACTTTTCCTCCTTTTCTTCCACGCCGCTGTTATAGGTAAGCGGGGAGGTGTTTTGACTTGCGCGAACCTCTGCCGCAAAATCCTCGTTGCCGCGCATATTTCTGAACCGCGCGACAATCTCTAAATCTTCGAGGGCTCGCAGCGTTTTCTCCTGTTCGCGGAGTTTTGTTTGAATCTCCGCGATTTTTGCTTTTGTCTTGGCAATATCCTTTTTTTGCTTTTCAATTTTAGTGTTACTGATGTTTTCCACAATGCCCCTCCTTAATCGCTTGATATGCGCCCGTAGGCGTAAAAATGCTGTTGCCAGTACGCCGTGTCGATATATGCGTACTGTATGGGGCTTCCGCAATGGAGCATACGAGGCCGCCCGGTCGCGTCTGTTCCGACATAGATACCAACGTGCGTAACGGGAAGCGGCGCGGAATATGTGCCGGTGAAAAAGATAAGGTCGCCCGGTCTTGCCTCGCTCGGAGAAACAGGCGTACAGATATTGTATAACCCCTGCGCCCCAAGCCGCCCCGTGTTCTTTACACCCGATTGAGTCAGTACCCAACTGACAAAACCCGAACAGTCAAAACTTGTCGCGGGACTTGAACCGCCCCATACATACGGAAAGCCTAAATATTTCTCCGCTTCCGCAATCAGCGCGGCATATGTGCCGTCGCCCATCGGTGTGCCTGCATATCCGTAACTCGGCGTTAGGTTGAAACTTCCGCTGTCACAGAAGTAGAGCGGATTAAGATACTGACCGTTTTTCAAGACTTCTAAATGTAAATGCGAGCCAGTTGAATTGCCCGTATTGCCGACTGTCGCGATAACATCACCCATATTTACCGTTTGACCCGTGCTAACAAGTAAGCTGTCACAATGAGCGTATTTACTTACAAGCCCTTTTTCGTCCTCGATAATAACGACATTTCCGTAATCGCCGCTATATCCCGCGAACGTGACTGTGCCTTTTTGCCCGGAGTGTATCTCCGTGCCTGTCGGAAATCCGATGTCAACGCCGCGATGCAGGTCTTTTACACCGCTGATGGGGTGGATTCGATAGCCGTAATAGCTCGTTACATAAGGCAGCCAGTTCATATCGCCGAACGGATTTGCAAAGTATTGACGCGAACCGTTCGTCTGCATAAGCAACGCATAGTGCGCTAACTGTTCGCCGCTTAGATGTGAAACCGCAACATCACCGAACGACCGTGCCGCCAGCGTAACCGTCATAACGTGCCACTCATACGGTTCGTAATCGCCGTCCTCGTCTGCGTCGGTAGGGTCTGCGTAGCGCGTTTCGGTTGTAGGCGTGAACGTCAAGCTGTACTGCTCTCCGAATAATGCCCGTAAATCCGACTCAACCGCCCCATAAGTAAAGTTTTGATACCTGACTGTCAGATACGCCATGAGCTCATATGGATTGTGGATGATTTCGCCGATGTTATAGCGGTATTCGTCATACCCGGCGTGAGTGCTTTCGGTATTTGCTATTTGTTCCTGTAAATCAACTTCCCATTCGGTGTAGTACAATTCAGCGTTGTCGATGTCCTCGTCCTCCGCAAGATAGCTTGCCGATAAAATACCTCCCAAACCTCCGCTCCCCGCACTCCCGAACGCGCCGATGAGTGACATCAGACAGAAAAGCAGTAACAGAATCAACACAATAGCCGCCGCTACGACGGGGTGGCGTTTAATAACCCCGGCAAGGGCTTTCGCCGCTTTGCCCGTGACAGTACCCGCTTTTTTCGCTCTTTGCGCCGCTTTTTGCGCTTCGCGGGCGGCTTTGGCGTAATCCTTTTTGATTTTCCGCTTTTGAAATGCCCGTGCTAACGGATTGCTTTTCAACTTCGGATTTTCGGCAAGCGTCTTTTGATACGAGAGGTTGATTGACTTCTTCCGTACCTTGCGTTCCAACTTCTCAACCTTGCGATAAGGCGCGGTTTTATGATGTCTTAACGCCATACGAACGCCGCCCTCGGCTGACGTTTCAATCTTGTGAGCCGCTTCCGTCGCCACGTTCTCACGCTCGACTTGAAACATCTTGCGGTGTCCGAACGCCAGCGCGGAATTACCCGCCGCCTTTACGGGGCGTAGCGGCAACGCGCCTTTTAAGTGCTCGCCCTGTGACTTAACCTCGCTTTCAAAGTAGAGTTTGCGCTTCGCTTTGCCCGTTTCCTCATTGAACACGCGCTCGGAGCGGAGCTTTTTCTTAGAGGGCAATTTGGATTTAGCCGTATCGAGTTTTTTAACAGTTTTATCCGTTTGTTTCTGCGCCTTGCCATATTTGCGTTGTTGCTTGGCTTCGGCGCGTGTTGGCGGCGCAAGAGGTTTTTCGTCCTCCGAAAATTGCAATTTGCCGGGTTTATCAGTTTTCAGCGGTGCGTCCGATTTGTCCGCATGGAGCGGCGTATCGGTCGTTTCGGAGTGTAACGGCGAATCCGCGCTGTCCTCGCTATGTTTAACCGTGTCCGATGTAGCGGCGGTTTCGTCTGTACGTTGAGGTTTGGGCGGTTTCGCTGTGGTTTCTGCTGTGTCCGATTTTGGAATAACAGACGGCGGCAAAACAACGGGATTGAGCGGGGTATTGTTGTTTGCCGCCGATTCTGCCGCTTGTTTTACGTCGGCTCTGCTTTTCGGTTGTTTACGCGGTTTCTTGCCCTGCGGTCTATCCTCCGTGCCTTGCGGCTCGAAGTGTAGGTTTTCGGGTGCTTCGTGCTTTAACGCTGACGGCGGCGTGTCCCGCGCAATTTTGGGCGGCTGTAAGTTGTCAGAGTTTGCCTTGCTGTCTGATTGTTCCGCAACTTCCGGCTTGTACTTTTGCGGCGGCTTCTGCCTCCGCTGATCTGTCGGCGTGGTTTTATTGTCACGCTCGAATTTGAGTTTGCCGCTATCCTCATGTTTTAGCGGTGAGCGCGGCGTGTCCGCTGACTTTTCCGTATGCGGCGCGAGTGTGGTTGACGGTTCTGTGACTGTCGGCGTTTCGCCGGTTACAGGGGGCGGCTTTGATTTGACAGGCGGTGCTTTCTGCGGAACGCGGCGAGGGTCAAGCGGGCGGCTGTCGCCTATGTGTTTCGCGTCGGGGCGGTTAATCGGCTGTTCGTGCCGCACTTCCTCACGCTCGGACGTTTCGGATTGGGTAATAACAGGCGTGTCCGCTTGTTTAGGCGTATCGGCGGTGACGGCGGCGGTCTGTGATTGAACGTCCGTATTTGCCGTTTTTTCGGCTTTTGCCGACTGTTCGGCGATTCGGCGTTGTTTTTGTTTTTTCTTGTTCGCCGTGTTACCGTCCGACCTTTTATCAAGTTGCAAAAAGGTATCGCTTGACCGTTTACCGCTTTTCAAATCAGCGTCCGTTTCGCGTTTACTGATAAGAATATCCTCGCCGGTTACAGCGTTGCGCTCGATAAGCCTGTCGCGGCTCATCTTGCGCGTTACCTTGTAGCGGGCTTTGAGTTTTTGCTTACGGCTCATACGTCAAGCCCCGCCACCTTTGCTCGTTCGGGCGTCGGCAGTTCACGCTTATCGCGCTCAACACGCTCTTGATTCTTGGCGATTTTGGCGAGAAAATCAGGTTTTTCAGAGCGTTCCGCTTGCCGCTCCTGTTTCTTCGCTACTTGTCGTTCTTCCATTCCGTCAAGCGCGGCTATTGCCTTATCGACAGCCTTTTTAATACCGTTCAACGCGGCTTTTTCGGCTTTATAAGGAGCGGCGACTGCTTTCGCGAGTTTTCCGTTTTCTTTTTTTTCATCAACGGGTTCGCGACCGATAATGATAAGCCCCATATTTTTGACCGCGCGTCCGGCGTTGTGGTAGTTCTCGGCAAACCCGTTGATATTCGCTATTGCTTTGTCGCATTGCTTGACGCTTTGCTCCGCGCTCTTATCAATCGCTTTCAGCCCGCCTTTGATATGGAAGAATTTCGCGAGATTGTTCAGCGCGGCGGCTCCGTTTTCCTTGAACGCTTGCACCGCCGACTTGCAACCCTCAATAATGTTGGTTTTTAGTTCGGCGATACGTTCCTTGACCTCGGCAACCTTAGTTTCAAGTGACTTAATCGCGTTTTGGAGCGCGGTTTTGACGGGGTGGTTCTGCACCTCTTTCATTTCCGCGAGTTGGTCTTTCATAACTGCGATTTTATCCTCGGCGCGTTTAACGAAGCTCTCCATTTCGCTGACGTGTCCGATTAGCGCGGCAAGCCCTTTCGTGTCCTTGCCGTTCTCTTGTAGAATTGTGAATAATGCCTGTACATACTCGTTTTGTTCAAGCGGCGGGGAGTTTGCGGTTTCGTTTGTCATGTTCGTATTTTCGTTCATAACGTGGGATTCTCCTTTCTCATGGGGGAGTTTCCTTGAAAACTCCAAGCCACAAATTTTTTGCGTCAGCTTTTCCGAATATTCGATATTTGACGGTTTATGAGCGTGTCTTTTCAGGCTTTTATCGAACATGGAATTACAATCCAAGTCCAAATCGTTATAGGACTGATTACATTCAAGCCGCACGATTTTAGCGTACATATCGCCGGTTGTTTTCAAATATCCCTCTGCCTTTGCTGTTGGATTTTCACTCAAATATCGTTGTAATTCTTCAAGCTGTTTGTTTTCTCTTGCCATCGTACTGCGAATACCGCCGTATTCTAACCAATGTACCATTAGCTGCCCTCCTTAATCAGCGTTTCCGTTTGCGGGTTGAACACAAAACGGCGATTTTTTATTTTCGCATAGTTCCTTGACCCACCGGAGTTTTTTGCCGACAGGGTATTTGCTCGGAATAATTCGCGGACGGTTCGGTACATTCCAACCGCCCGGACTCGGCGCGGTTTCACCGTCAAGCGTGAATCCCACAGCTTTCAAACTCGCGCCGCTTTCTGACGGCAGCGTGTAAATGATTACGCGCCGATACCCCATTGCCTTTGCCGCGCGAAGCGCGGCGGCATAGAGCTTACTGTTGGCGTTCGGCTGATTTTCGAGGACGCAACAGCGCGTAATTTCGGCGGTATAGCCATCGTCGTGCGCTCGTGCTATCGGTCTGCCGCATATCACCACGCCGATAATTTCTCCGTCAGATTTCAAGCCGATAGAAAATTTATGACCCTGCGGCGGTAAACAATGACGGTGGTGTTCGCCGACAAACGCCCGCGCCGCCCTGAACGTAATAGGGAACAATTCGGTCATACCGAATTGCTCCCAAGCTGTTCCGCGATGTTCTGCATAATGTAGGCGAGGACGTTTACAACGATAGAGTTTCCGAGCATTTGATACCGTGTGGAATCGCTCATTACCTTGCCGTCGTGACCGATTGCGGTGTATTCATCGGGGAACGCCATAAGTCGCTCACACTCAACCGGCGTGAGTCTGCGTATAACGTAACCTGTGCGGACGGGGTTTTGGTAGTTCAGCGAATAGCCGCCCGTGCATTTGGATTGCAAAGTGCCGCTCATTTCTTCGTTTTCGGATAGATTGCGGCAGTCCACGCTTGCAATTTCCTGTTGGCAGATAATATCGGTTGCGTCTTTGTATTGCCGCGCCGTCTGCGTACTGGATATATCATCCTGTTTGAATGAATCGCTGCGCTGTCGGCTGAATGTAGCGATTGCGTGACGGTCTGCGGCGGTTATATTGAAGCATAGTTCCTCATTAACGCCGCTTCCCATTGGCCCGTTCTTGTCGGCGCGTCCTATCATGTTGCCTTGCAAGCAATAAGCAACGGCTAAATCCGTTTCGTTGCAGTTGCCCGCCGTGCGTGACGTTCCCGCACCGGAACCGCAGAGCGTACCCGTGATTTCCGGGTGAACGACATAGGTTTGCTGTTTTACACCGTGGTAGGCGGCAAGACAGCCCGCCACATCGTTTAAGGCGCGTATCTCATCGCGTTGATTCTGTGCGAACGCAACGACGTTTTGCCCTCTGTCAACACAAGGGCTTGAATCGTGCCGCGCCGTAAGCGTTCGGGCGATTTTCGGCTCTACTACGGCGATACCGCCTTGATTGCAAACAGGATTCGCACACGACTGGTCGAGTGTCTTGCACGTTTCGGCTTCATAAATCCCCGAATGTGGATTACCGCTCCGCATACTGTTACTGCTTTGAGAGCAAATACCGTAAGCTGTCTGCTCCTTGCAAATGTACGGGGCTTCATGGTTAAGCGTCAGCGTAGGCGATAAATCCTCGTTGGCTGCCGCCGTTCCGTCGCTCTGACCTGTCGCCATGCAGAGTATACTCGGTGTTTGGTTAAGCCCGCTTGCCGCTCCTTTCAATGTCGGCGAAAGTGTTTCGTTGTACGCGATACTGCGGGCGTTTTTCGCCTGACCCGCCATAAACGCGGCGACTTTTTGAGGTGCTTTCGCGTAAATGATAGGCTGTTCGCAGTTACAATTCAGCGTGGGAGAGGTGTCGCGCAAAATCTCGGCGTTACTCTGACCCGTCGCCGCGCAGAGGATAACGTCGCGCTCAATGCCGCCGCGCATACCCGTACCCTTGCCGTAATTCGCGTCTAAGGTTCCGGCGATAGCTCCGTTGATTCCGCTGCCCGCGCCGTCAGCGCCGCTTTCAGCATCGGCGGGAGTTCCTTGCCGCGTAAACTCGCGCGCCGCAAAATACCCTGACAGGCTTTCGGACTTAAAGAGTATTTCGGCGGCGCGTTGTCCTGTAAAATCTGCGATAGCAAACAGACGCTTTCTTCGCTGTGGCACTCGGTAATGTTGGGCGTCTTTACAGACCCAAGCGAAATCAACGCTTCCCCCTCGTACCATTCCGGCGTTTGCCCACTTCCCGGAAACAGGCATTGGAATTTCGGTTTCACAGAACGCCTCGATAATGGTTTTATAACTACGCCCCCTGTCAATGTTAAGGACGCCGGGGACGTTTTCAAAGATTGCGATTTTCGGGTAGTTGCCATTGGTGGCGCACCTCATTTCATTTATAATTCTGATTGCTTCAAAGAACAGCCCGGATTTTCCGGCGAACGCAGTACGCGGTCCTGCGACGCTGAACGATTGGCACGGCGAGCCGAAACAGAGTATGTCAACAGGCGGTATCTTGCCGCCGTCGAGTTTCATAATGTCGCCTAAATGCGTCATATAGGGAAATTGCCGCTTCGTGATTGAGATTGAATTAGGTAAAATCTCACTCGCCCACAGCGGCGTTATCCGAAAAAAAGAAGCGGCATAGGGAAACGCCCCTATGCCGTCAAACAACGAACCGAGTGTTATGGAGTTTTCTTTCAGCACAGTTCTTCCCCCTTTGCTTTATCATGTTTCGCGGGCGCGGACTGGTTGACTTTTTGCTTGTTGTCCTCAATTTTCGCAAGTAAATCTTTGGGTTTGCCGATGTCGGCCTCTTTACCAAAAGCGTTCAAGGCCGCCATAATGCCCTTGTAGACAGCCTTAATTTCCGGCGTTTTCGGTTTGACATCCCAACCGCGGTCATAATTAACTACAATCTTGCCGCCTTGACGAATGTCGAGTTTCGATACACGCCCGTTATCAATACCGTGTACGGAACCCTCATCGTATATCTTCGCGGTAAATGTGATGCCGCCCGCGGCTTCGCCTTTAACATAATTGTTGATAAGGCGCTCGTCTTTTGTAATGACGGCTTTAACGCCGCCGTCAGTTTGTTTACTCATTGCGTTTTCACCTCGCTTCCGATAACATCGCCGTATAACTCGCCGCAACACCGCCCGTCCTTTCGCGGTATGTAATCCGTAAAAGCACAGGAGCGGTATATGCGCTTGTTGTTTGCCCAACGCGCTAAATCCGTGAGAAAACGGTCGTGCGTTCCCTTTTGGTAAATCCGCACGTCGGGTTGATAACCGAGTTCCATAACCCGCCTGACTCGATACCAGTCCTCGGCGCGGCTTGTGTCGTAATTGGTGAGGACATATACTTTGAGGGCGCGGTCGCTGCCCTTGTACGCGGAGCGGAATTGCTCCAAGCCATTGATAACGGCGCGTTCGTTCCTCATAAGGTCAAACGCAAAATGCACTGTGTCGATTTTGCACTTGCATAACAGTTCCGCTATATCGCCGTCAATGAAACGGGCGTCAAGTCCCTGTACGAAGTTAATCTCCGCTTTCGATTCCGCAAGTTGCTGTATCAACCGCTCACGGTCTTTACAGGCAAGCAGATTCGCGTCCATCAGCTTTATTTTCCGTTGACCGCGCCAAAATTCGGACAGTTCGGCTATCTGCGTACTGCATAAACCCTCTTTACCGCCAACGGCGCAAAAGCCGCAAGCGTTCGGACAGCCCCGCGTAAGAAAACCAAAGGCTGTACCCTGTGTAAGTTCAGAGTACAGCCCATAATCGGGGTAGCTGTGTTCAATTTCATCGGGTAAAACGCCGTCGCTTTCCTTGACATACCGTTCCTTGCCGCCTACCGTTTCAATGGCAAACCCTGTGCCGCCGCAGTAAATTTTGTCGGCGCGGAGTAAACGCGGGAGCGTCGGAATTTTCGTTATCAGCGGCAAGTTAAAAGACTTTGAGCAATATGCGATGTCAAAATGTTCGTCGAAGTCGTCTATCAGCTTTACGCTGTTACCGCGAGCTTTGTTGTACGCCGACAACTTCATCAGCGGTATAGACGGAAAGTTTACCGAATCCGACCATAAGCCGATTTTCAACCCGTTACCTCAACTTCATTAGGTTTCGACGTCATTATCCTGTACGAATCGGTATCTTTGGGATAGTGGTCTACGAAAGGGATTATGACGTTTCCGTAGAACAGCAAGCCCTCTCCGGCGTTGGAGTGGGTAACATAGCTTAACTGGTGCGGCGATATGCCGAGTTGTTTTGCGAGAATCTGACGGTCGCCCTGCGCTTGATTGAGCATGACTATAAAATCGCTGTTCTCAAAAATGTTTTCAATTTCGCGACTTGCCAGTAAGTCTTTGACGTTCTGCGTCAAAGCTGTCGGTATGCCGCCCCATTTGCGGAAGCGTTTCCAGATTTCCACGCTGTACGCCGCTGTCTGTTCCTCTTTCAAGAGAAGATGAAACTCGTCTTGGTAAAACCACGTCGTCCTTTTGAGGGCGCGGTTTGCCGTGACTCTGCCCCAAACTTGGTCTTGCAATATCAGCATACCGAGCTTTTTAAGCTGCTTGCCGAGTTCCTTAATGTCATAGCAGACGATACGGTTGTTAAGCTCCACGTTTGTCCTGTGATTAAAGACGTTGAGCGATCCTGTTACATAGATTTCAAGTGCGGTTGCGAGGTGCTGCGCTTCGGCTTCTGACTGCTTACGGAGCAAGTCGTAAAGGTCTTGCAGTATCGGCATTTTTTCGGGTTTGGGGTTTGCGAGAAAGTCGCGGTATACAAGCCGGACACAGCGGTCGATGATTGTTTTCTCCACAGGTTCAAGCCCCGACTTACCGCCGACGATTAGCTCGCAGAGTGACAGGATAAAGTCGCTTTTGAGCGTCAATGGGTCGTCCTCGTCGGAGTAGTTTACGTTTATATCCATTGGATTGATGTACTGCGGAGAGTTGGGCGACAATTTAACAATCTGCCCGCCGAGCCGGTTGACAAGCGGAAAATACTCGGCTTCGGGGTCTGATATAATGATGTCGTCCTCTGTCAGCAGAAACACGTTGAGGATTTCGCGCTTTGCGGCAAACGACTTACCTGACCCCGGCGTACCTAAGAAAAGGCCGTTCGGGTTTTTAAGATGCTTGCGGTTCGCCATAATCATATTGTTTGACAGCGCGTTCAACCCGTAATACATCGCTTCGCCTGTTTGGAACAGTTCGCACGTTGTAAAAGGTATGAAGATAGCGACGCTTGACGTAGTAAGGCCGCGTTTTATCTCGATTTGATTCAAACCGAGAATTAAACTGCTCATTAAGCCCTGTTCCTGTTGGTAATCAAGCCGTTTGAGGGCGCAATTATATTTCTGCGCCACGCCTGCCGCCGCGAAAATGTCGTTTTCAAGCTGTTGTTTCTTTTTCGCGGTGTTCAACACTAAAATCGTGACGAGGAACATACGCTCATTACGGCTCTGCAAGTCTTCCAACAGCGTTTTCGCCTCATTGCCGTAAGTTGCCAAATCGCTCGGAATGATGTCCATATCGTAGCCGCTCCGCACAGCTTTCTTCTGTTCCTCGATTTTCATTTTATCGAGGTCGGACAGCTTGCGTTTTATCGACTTTATCGCTTCTGACTGGTCGATTGACTGAATGTGAATCGTCACAGTCACGGCGGTTTCAAGGTCGAGAAAATCCGCAAGCATACGGTCGGAGAGTTCCGGCGCGAGTATTTGCAAAAAGCTCACCGCTCCGTAATGTTCGCCGATACGGAACGTCCTGCCGTCGCGGAAGTCAAAACTCGTCGGGGCGATAAAGTCTTTCGTTGACAGCCCTGACTTAACACGCTCGTTCCATGAAAAGCGGAATTTATCCGCGCCGTCCGGGTGCATTTGCCCGTGCAAAACCTCTAACCGCTCTATACCAGTCAGCGAGTGCGATGTAACGCCAACGGTTTTGAGGTTGTTAAGCACATCGGTTTCCACTCGTTCAAGCCGGAGCTTCGCCGCTTTGAGGTTGTCGGCATGGATTCCGTAAGTGATATATTTTTGTTTCGTCAAGCCATTGTTGCCCTTTGTACGCTGATTCCGCATGATGTCGCCGTACTCAATGCTCAAAGCGCGGCTATCATCATCGCGGACGGGTATTTCGACCGCTTTTTCGAGTGCGAAGATGTCTGCGTTTCGGTTAATCGCCGAAAGCTGCGCCGTTACCGACGAATCGAAGTAGTTTAGAAAGTCGCTGTAATTTTCAAAAATGCCCGTCTTATCCTCGTTCTGCGCGAGGTGATAATTTATATCGCCGAACGCCGCAGTTTTCGAGTACAGTCTGTCGTTTACACGGCAAATGCCGTCACGGTACATTTCGTGATAGGATATACTGTCTTGTGCCGACTTGGGCGGTTTGCCGCCGAACAGCTTATCAAGAAAGCCGCCCGACGATTTGGCGGGCGGCTTCTTAGCGGTATTCGGTACGGGTTTTCGTACATCAGCGCGGTTGTCTTTTGCCCGCGCTTTTGCGGTTCGGACGTTTGCGGACAGCCGTCTTTGCTGTTGCTTCTGTTTTGTTGCCAACGGTTCTCGCCTCCCTTGCTAAAATTTCATACAGGTTTTCCGTCTTATACGGTCGTTTGCCCGGCCATAAGAAACGGGTGCGGATTACATTCCGTAAAATTTTCTCGGCGGGCTGACCGTCTTTCTCGTAGATACCAATAAAAAAGAGCGGAAACATTACTCCAATCATCAATAATGCCGCCGCACTGTTTCCTATCGCCCCGCGAGAGAAGATGTATGCCGGAATCCCTATGACCGCCGCCGCGCCGAAGCATATTAACTGGCGTTTCGTGAGGTTCAGCGCGACTTTTGTCTTTACCATAGACAGGTCTTTCGGTACGTTTACGAACGCCATATGTTAATCCCCCAATCCCGCTGCCTTTTTAGCCGCCGCTTTTGCGGGTTCGGGATTTTGCGCGGCGTTTTGCTTGTAGCCCTCCGATTTGTCCTTACCCGCCGCGATTCTGCCTGAAAAGCTGTTACCCCGGTCGGCGCTGCGCTCGGAAACGGCTTTATCGTAGCTTTCGAGTACGGCTTCCGTTACCTGACCGCGCAAGCCTTTCATGACGGGGAACGCGATGTCGTGGTATTCGCCGGTCTTGTCCTGCGACTGCGGCATCGTGACGAACAGCCCGTTTTCCGCGCTGTTTACAACACGGACGCCCTCAACGACGCTGAACGGCTTATCGTCAATCTTGAACGTGACGCTCCCGAACGCCATCGTGTTACCGCGGGGGTTGCGGATAGGGTTGACGTTCGCTTCTACGCTAATCTCGCCCTCGCCATCTCCGGGGAGTTTGCCGCCGAAATGGAAATGCGGCTCGTTTGTGCTGCTTGTGAGTCCGGCGTTAATCACAGCGTCAAGCTCCGTAAGTATCGCTTTGCTCATATTGCCGCGAAGCCCTTTCATCACGGGGAACGCCACGTCTTGAAAATCGCCATTCCTGTCCGTAGTCTGCGGCATTGTCACGAACGCGCCTTTCTCGCCCTCGACTACGCGAATACTGTTAATCGCGTTTATGGGCGTGTCGCCCACGCAAAATGTGACGCTCGCGAACGCAACCGTATTGCCCTGCGGGTTTTCAATCGGGTACGCCCGAACGTCGATATTAAGGTCTTTACTCATTATTCGATTACCTCCTGTTTGTTTTTTTGTTTAGTGGGGTCTTGGGTGTTTTGCGCTTTGTACGCTTCGGATTTTTCTTTGCCGCGATTCAAAGCCTTGTCAAACGCTGATTTTTCCATGCACGGCGTAGGCTTTTCCTGTTCGGGCGGCTGACGGATTTCGGCGAGTTTTTCGGATAGGCTTTTTAGGTGGGCAGCCTGACTTCCGATAGGGTATGCCATACGCCGGGAACGCTCCTGTTGTAACACGTCGGACATCGTTCTCACGACTTCATAAGGATGATACTGTATGGCGGTCACGTTGCCGCTCTCGCTCATTAGGCGGTGACGGTCGTCGTCGTACTCGAAACGCGGAACCATGACAGTTTTTCCGGCGTTTACGCCCCAATCGTTTGAATAAGTGAGGGAAACTTCCGTGCATATCAAGGCGTTTTCCTTAACGTGCATTGTGTGTGGGTAGTAGTCGCCAATTTCAAAGACATTACCCGTGATAACATCACCGCTTTTGCCCGTGACTTCGACAATATAGCCGAACATATCCGGCTCATTAGCGCGGTAGTCAACCCAAGTATTGAACGCGCCTGTGTCTTTGATGAATGTTTCGCGCTCCGTGTTCATGTGCGTTCCGTAACTCGAAACGTGCCACATCAGTCGTCTATCCTCCGGGTCGTCCGAAGCGATGGCTTTTTGTAAGTGTTCCTTGTCGATGTTCCAGTCATTAGGGTAATGGACTATCACTCTTTCCGCGATTTCACCGAGGAAATGGGTAAGGTCAACGCCCATATAACGATGGTGCATAGGATAATCGGCGAATTTATCAATGTCGCTCATCAGGGGGTACTCTTTGAGAACGTCGTCGCTCACTTCATAAATTAAGTCCATTGAGTAAGTAAAATCATCAAGTCCGAGATTGCGGTAGTACCAATCATCGGCGACAACTTCAAGAGGGTTTTGAAATTGCAGATAATACTGTAATTCTACATCCTCAAAATTGTGTACCGCCGTCAAGAATCTGTGAGCATACTGCATGGCGGCGATTCTCCCCGACACCTCAATGAGTTCGCGCGTATCAAAACTCAATAGCGAACGAACAAAATCCGTATAGTTATTATTGATAAGTTCAATAAGCTGTTCTTTTCGATTTACGTCAAAGTCCTGCAATATCTGATTGCAGAACCTTTGAGCAAACCCGGCGTCAGTTACTAAGTCGTTAATCTTCTCGTCGCTGATACCTGTCAGACTGATGATTGCGCCGGGAGCAATGATTACGTTGTCGAGAGGTAGTTCGGTAAAATCTTTGTACTCGTCGTAATCAAACAGTTCATTGAAATGCTCTGCGAAGTCGCTCTGTTGCCACGGTGGGTAATTAAATACTGTAAAATCAACATGAATATCGTCACCGGGATTTTCGGTGTCATGTTCCGGCGTTCCGAGCTTGTCGATAGCTTTTACCTGACCGACAAGGTAGCCATAATCATCATTGGGAACAACGATAACGTAGTCGCCGATGTTTAACTCACCGTTGATTGCCTGTGTTTTTGCCAAGTTTTCACCTCCATTTTTTAGTGCGCTCCAAAAATGCCCTTACTCAAACTGCCCGTTTTGAAAAGGGTAAAACAGAGCAGCACGGTATATCCGGCACAACCCCATATAGCCGCGTGAATGTTGTCAGCCGCCGTTATCGTTTGAAGTAAAATGGCGTATATCGCGACACAGACCATAATTAAAAATCCCTGAAACGCGAGCGCGAACAGAGATTTCAAGTAACTGTTGCCGATGTGCCCCCACTCGCGGTTTACCATTGTGGAGAACGGTATCGGCGCGATTGAGCAAGTCATGTAGATTTCAAGCATACGCCCGTAAATAATGATGAACACGCACAAGCTGATGGCTTTCATAGCGAGTGAGAGTACCGCGCTTTCGAGGTACAATCCCAAGAGTTCGCCCACGCCCATTGCGTTTAGCTGTGTTTCGAGGTCTGTCAGCGCGAGGTTCATATCAAGGCTTCCCCCGATTACGCCTGCGCTTTGGTTTACGACGTGCTGAGCCAACTCAAAAATTCCCATTACAATGTCGAATGTATGCGTGAGAATGAACACCGCCACAAACGTCTTGAATATCCATTTATAGATTTGAAAGGTATCAAAATCGTGCATATTGTTTTTTTCGATTATCATTGAAATGAGTTCGTAGCACAGCACGAATGTTAGAATAATCCCCGCGACGGGGATTATTACCGTTTCGGACAGGGTGCGGATTAAGTTAAAAACGCCGGAGTTCCAGCCCTCCGGCGTTTGCCCAACCTGCATAGCAATTTCTCCGACTTTTGTATTTACCTCATCGAACATACCGGTGAAATTGCTTATTATACCCTCGACGAGGATACCCCTGAACCATTCGGCGATAGAGTCGAATAGTCCGAACATAGGCTAAATTTACGAAAAAAGGTTCGCCAACAGCGGGACGAGGGTGAAGCCGATGAGTGCCACACCGCCGCCAGCCATAAGCTGTTTCATGCCCTGCGACTTCGGACAGTGTCCGTAAGGGAGCAAACAACTATGGCTGGCGGCGGCGTGTTTTATCCGTCGCATATTCAGTTTTTAAGCCCTCAAACCCTTTAGCGCAAGGCGGTCAACCGCGCCCACGTTGTTGTATATTATCTCAACCTTTTGGCGGCGATCTCCCCGCGCCTGCTCCGGCTCATGTACAATAATGCGGTCAATAAATTCATGGACGATTGCCGGCGTTAGTTCCTCGATTGTCGTGTATCTCCGTACCACGGTCAGGAACCTGTCCACGTTGACGCTTTTTTCTTCCTGTTCGCTGATT
>Ga0153942_1000036_pt1 | contig 51753 bp, 66 predicted proteins | sample TSNJ026MetaG_FD_104731 | JGI IMG/M metagenome (GOLD analysis project Ga0153942, IMG submission 104731) | Attine ant fungus gardens microbial communities from New Jersey, USA - TSNJ026 MetaG | ecosystem: Host-associated > Fungi > Mycelium > Unclassified | place: USA: New Jersey, Brendan T. Byrne... | reverse complement strand
CTGTCCGAAATGCACGATAATAGCCCCTTCTTGAGTAATGAGGTGGACGGGTCGCAAATTGATGTGGGCAGTCTGGCTGGTGGTGTAGGCCAGTTGTCGTTGAACACGAATATCTCGAATCCCGTAGACGATGTACAAAACCATTCGAGTTTCGGTGCTCCACCTGGTCTAGTCAACGTGGAATGGTCATATAAGGACCCCACAGGAACAATACAAGGTGAGTATTCATTAGGTCTACCTGGGATTGTGCCAATGGGATTTTTTTTACTAAGGACCCTTTCCCGCCGAACTGATGCAACAATGGTTTGATGGAGGATACTTTTTGCCTGACCTTCCGGTCAAACGAACACACCTGGATTCAGGGTGGTTCACTCCTCAAGAGCTTCGTCGACGCTGTGGAAACGATAGGATATTCCTAGCACCTCTTCAACCCACCCCTCCCGGTTTACCTCTAAGAACTGACTCGCCATTGCAATACAGTCCCCTCAATCAGATACCGAATGAACCACCTCCCATCCGATCTTTGCATCCATCCAACCTAGAATCTTATATCAACACTGATTCTAATCACTCTGACTCACCTTCCTCTTCTTTTGCTAGTGGCCGATTTGGTGATTCCTCTCCCGAACTCAACACTATGGGAGGCAGGGTGGTTAGTGGGCCACTTATCGATTTATCTGCAAGTTCCCGTGGCTCTGGTTTTCGAACGACTCCTGATATTCCTGCATCCTTCTCTGGTCGAAGTATTCCATATTCAGATTCACCCATTGATGGACCAAGATCGGGTACTTATGGGGTATATGGTTTTTCCAGCGCTTTCGGTCCGTCCCAAAGCCAATGGAATGTGCCTTCAAACAACATTGGTTCAGCATATGAAGGTGTCAGACCCAGCCGTGACGGCCAAGAACCCGGTTCGCAAAATCAAGACCTCGGTATCAACTATGGTTCGTTACGTAGCTCTCAAGATCTAATTGTTGACCCTCTGTTTCCAACTTCTTTTAATTATGCCGTTGGTCCTAATCAGGGCACTCGTATGTTAGTCGGAGATCATCACCATGGCACATTGAACATTGCTACTAGTGCAGGGGATTCCCTCTTCCCTCATGGAGCTCAACAAGAGAACGTTCAGAATCAACAAGTCTCGTCCATTGAGTCCACGTATGCACAAAACAGCGATTTCACTTCCAGCCAAAACAATGGTTCTCCTCAGCAGAGTTCATGGTTAACTACGTCGGAAGCAAACCTACAAAGGAATGTTCCAATCAACGATCACCCAACAGCAGTAGTTCAGACGCTTCCTACTCTCTCAGAAAGCTCGCCTTGGGAACAACCAACTCGATCCTTGTCTCTGATTCCGAAAGATGCCTCACCGTGGGTTGTTGCCACACATGGCCCCGTGGACAAATCGTGGGGGGAGGCTATTGAGTCGGCATCCATGATGGAGAACATTGAAGCTGAATCAGAACTTCAACCAAGCTCTGCTGACCCAGTTCCAGTAGCGAGTGCTGATTTTGACGTACTGGAACCCAAGTCAGAAACACCTGAACTTTCTGCCCCCGCTATAGTCGCCAAACCCCAAGGAAAATCTCGCAAACAGAAGGAATCCAAGATCTCGGCGCCAGTTTCGCAACCTCCGCAACTTTCGCAACCTGAATCAGTTTCGCCTCATGTGTCTCCCTCAAAGCCTGTCTGGCAGAAGGAGGATGAGGTGAAGAAAACCATTAGCCTGCGTGAAATACAGGCAGCAGAAGTTGAGAAGGCAGAGGCTAAGAAAACGATAGAAAAAGAGCGAGAACGTATCGCACGAGTCTCTGCCGCCGCCCAAGACAAAGAACCTCAGACTTTTACTACCTCCTGGGGATTACCGACGTCTCAAGCTGGTTCGCGTGGTGTTTCGCTACCTGTGAAGGAACCGGTGCCAACATCAGCGCCTCAAACCGCCGCTCCTGTTTGGACCAATGTATCTAAGATTGCCCCAGCCAAAAAAACCATGAAGGAAATTTTAGAGGAAGAGGAGAAACGCAAGAAGGCTGTGCCTCAAGTTATTGCCGCAGCAACACTTGTAGCATCAGGTTCACGACGATTGCATGCTGAATCGAGTGCCAAGGTACTGTACTCGTTATTGGTTCAATAACTATCGATTGGCTAATGTATGTTGTGTAGCCTTCTATCTCAGCTTCCGGGGGTGCTTGGACAACGGTTGGACCCAACGGTAAATCAAATCCAGTAATTACTGCTCCTTCGTCTGCACGACCTGTCGGGGGGACCGCTGTTGCGACTTCTCGCACTAATGGGCCCATTCTTGTCCGACCTGTATCAGTACCTGTTGCAAAACCTGCACCGCCACCTGCACAACGACTAGAAGATGCTACACCTTCCCGTGAATTCCTTAATTGGTTAAGCGAGTCTTTGAAGGGACTTAACCATTCCGTCAGTGGTATGCCCACGTTCAGTCTGATCTCAATGCATCGTTTTCACCTGATACCTCCTGCAGTTGAAGAGATCATGCACATGCTTCTCTCTTTCCCCGTAGATGCAGATGCAGCTATTCGCGAAATCATTTCAGAAACCATCTACACAAATAGCACAACTATGGATGGTCGTCGTTTTGCAGACGAGTTCGTGTCAAGGCGTAAATCCGATGCGATCGCTTCTACAAAGAACGGTGGTGCATCTAAGAATCCCGCGAAACCTGTATCGATTGCAGATGTAGTCAAGGCTGCGCCCAAGACTACCCAAGCCGAATGGGGGTTTAAGGTCGTAAACAAGAAGAAGAAAGGAGGCAGGTCCTAACTGGTTGATCACTGTGATTCTTTTGATTGAGAGGTATCTACGCTCCTTTGACGATGTACTAATTTCCTTAAACTTTTGAAAAAACCACGCTCTTTCCGTTTTAGTAGGATCCATATAAATTTCAAAAGCAACTGCTTTGTAGAACAAGATGACCATTTCATTTTTTCAACGATGGATAGGTGTACTAAATTATCAAGGTACAAAAGTAATTTAATCATGGATTATGAATCCATTGAAATAATGGAGTATGGAATGTGATAAATTTGGAACTAGGTCATGGGGGTATTGACGTGCTAATCTGGTCAACTACCAACCATTCACTTGAAATTGATTCATTGTCAGCAATGTCATGCTTGCCTCCACAGTTCCATTCTCTAGCGACAAGATCTTGGCTACTGTCTTACAGAAATTTGGTGCCTCTAGGAGAGCAGGGCTTGAATGATCGATTGGTCCAATAGTAGCCGCCAAGACGATCAGCGGGATCCTCTGACTCTGACGAAGGAAGCAAAGGCCGAACTGGTGGTACTGTGATGGAACACTCCGACAAGACATCCTCGAGTTTGGTATTGACAAGAAAGTCTGAGGCTCTGGGATGCTCTTCAGTTCGCCCAGAAATCGGCACCCCTCTCGAAAGGTTTATCCTGTACGAGTTGCGTCCGTCCAGGAACAAGCTAATTAGTCGCTTCAATGGTTGCGAAGTTGAATGTGAGCACGGTAGACTCAGTTTCCCCTCCAGTGGATTGTTCAACCACAGAAATAGGCGCTCCCGGCCGTCGACGTTGTGCAGAGAATGCGACTGACTCAGGTGTACCCTCAACGGCCTGGATATTCCCAGAAAGCAGGGAAATCGCAGCGTGTTCTGGAGTCGTCGGGTGTGGTCACATCCCCGATGGTACATTAGACCTCTTATTCGTTTCCCACTCGTTGCTCTGGGTCTTCCAGTGCAGTTTCCACTCTCCTAAAAGCGTACTTCCTCTTGTTTTACTCTGAACTCCCAGAACTCTCAACAAGTCCAGCTGCATAAGATCACTCAGACCTGCTCATAGTAATGGATAGTCATAGCAGCGTATGCAAGCTGGGAGGCTACGGGATCTGGGTGGTAGGAGTAAATATTCAGGGATTTCAAGCTTATTGAGTAACTCGAATTCGTGTGAAAACGGGACTCACTCTCCTAGATACGTTGCGTGGCGTTCTTCACGTTCACTATCATTAGTGATATGGACTTTATGTCAGGTTCAGATGCTTTGGCCTCTTCCGCTTTTCAGGAGATCGGAAGAACGGGAAGCGCCAGAAGTGATACCACTGAGGACGCTCAAGAGCGCCTGTATCGCGGACTTCGGTGGAATACTCTCCCTGCAGTCCCCCAATTGTTCCTTTACATGAGATGTCAAGACTAAAGCCTTGGGAGGCGGAGATGACTGAAAAACGCCATATGTAACAAACTAGTCATCGGCTCGAACTCGAAGCGGTGCAATGGCCTATTTTTTGTATCAACACGATATTCGAACTCGAAAATCACTGGGCTCTCAAATTCGACAAATCAGAAAAGAACATCGCCTGTGTGACCAAACAACGCGATTTTTCGAACGAAGAGGTTCAATCTAATTACAAAACGCTCCTTTGTAAGATCTCCACTTGGCTTTTGCCCAACGAAGATGGCTCCACACATCTATTCGTGCATGTTTGCAACAACTCCGTGCCCTATCATTTCGTCGAGGATGGCGCAATTTTTTTCCCCTGGTAGGTTCTACTCATTGGGGTGCTCTATTGGGGCTATTTCTCCATAACTCAGTCCGTGCCAAGATGCCGAGCATGAATTTCTTTCATGGTGTTCCAGATCCTCAGTCTTCCCTAGATACCTATCCTCTTCTTCAGATCAAGGTCACATGCTATTCTGAACTGTGTACAATGCCTTTCTTTGATCTTCTCACAAGTAAAATAATCCTGAGAGGTAGTAACCTACATTTTTTGGAGCTCTAGATCTAAAAACAGAAAGCGCAAATGTTCTTCTATTCCGATTCGATCATACTCAATCAAAGACAGCGTCTTGCTTCTTGACCCACGATTTCGAAATGGAAGACTTGAGAATTGCTCCAGTATTCACAATCAGGCGCTCAGTAAGGGCAATCATCTAGTGCATTTTACTTGGTAACAATGTTAAGACGGGTCGGTATTTAAATTAAAAGGGCAGACTCTTCTCCAAAACTAAGGACTTTTTTCGGTAACCGAAATTTCAGTTTTATCGTTCATTTTCTCTTCGGAAATGTCTTGAGTGACATTTGATTGAGGCATCTTGGCACAGGAAGCAGCAGCGTAAAGGATGGCAGAGGCAATGATAGTGAACAGGAGCGTGAACCACGGAAGAATTGCCACAAGACGTACTACATCCCATTTTTATCAGTACGTGTACCAAGAATAGCATATAAACTCACAATACGCATAATCCCTGTATCTGGTACTAAGACCATTTTGTTTTCCTAGAGTCTGAATCAAGGCGTCAACGATGGGTTGCGGAAGAGGTTGTCCGCCAATAGATACGGTCACGATGACACTGCGCGTGCTGAAGAAGTAGGTATATGGAACGAGAACGGCAAAGAGCCAGGCAGCGAGAAAGGCAAGAATAACAGCCTGATAGGTGATAAAGCGGGAGCTGCTGAATGACATAGGGCGAGTGAGAAGCATGACTATATACAGGCAAGTGATGATGAAGATGACGAGGCAAACTGCGAGAATGACCACGCCAGTACTGAAAACATCTGGATGATTGTTGTAGGTGATGACTGTGTATGGGTGAAATAAACGCACCGCTATCCCCAAGGTTTGCTACTGCACCTTGTGGTGCTAGAGCACCGACTAGATGCTGATCGCGGCGAGACTTGGCATAGGCATCTATGGCTAAATTGACGTCAGTGCATGGTCAAGTGAGCGAGGAGAGCAAGGAAGAACCAAAAGCAAAGGCAATGATAGACCATGCGCAGGCGATAGTAAGAGCTGCGAGGCGTAGAGTCGAAAGAGGTGGATGGATTGAAGGAGGCATGGTGGGGGTTTTCAGTCAAGCGCAGTCTTTTTAGGTGGAGAAGCAGGTGACATGATTGCATGTTGAGATGTCACCGCCAGCAGACAGCTGCGTGGCTCAGAACGACGAGCGTCTAGACCAACTGCAGTCAAAATCCACAGGGCGAGTCCATCACGACGCGAGTCTCAGAACCTTGTTCTCGATCAATCCATGAGCTTTTTTTCTTGTCTCGGTTAGTGATTGATTCAAAAGTGGTATTCCTTCCGCTTGCGCTACGTTACCCTAACTATATTTGGCTTAGGGACCCACAAAGACACGACAACGAGGAATGAACGTACACGAGCTAAAAACATCAGTCGCTGAGCTATTCGTTTTTCTCCCTTCTTTGTGACTGATGGTACTATCATCACCAGACCGAGGTGAAGAAGGATTCAAGACGCCTTCCTTCTCCAGTAGCTTAGCAGAGACAGGAAATTCTACAACCACCCCTAGGGCATTCTGAGGTCACCAGAATCAACGTACAGAATACCCATGAGACGCAAACCTTGAGCTCACCCTACAATATGTATCATGTACGTGTCTGCATATGTCACCTGAGGTAATTCATCGTTATAAATGTGTCTGAAGCTTTTCAGTCAAGGAAATACACATCTCTCAAAAAATTTCCCTTGAATCAAGTATCTTATGTCCTCTTCCTCAGTGATAGCAAGCTTGCGCAATCAAGGTCCTCGACCTTAACATCCTTTCCGCCTCAAGTTTCCGGTGCCTCTAGCGTAAAATCTCTAGTTGCGCAATGTTCTTCTGCTGCCATTTGAAGGGCCTCTGAAAGGATATATGACGGGTAATACAAACCATCAAGACCCCCCTGATCAAAACAATACCGTGGGAGCAAGGTTGTACTGTGGCGCGGGGTCGCCGAAGCTTCTGCAGCTGTATTCCTGAGTAGCGCGACCTTCTGCGAAAACATTATGATAGTTCTCCCATCAGTTGACGGGGTGTAAAGATTGAGAAGCCATAGCTCCAGAACAGGTGCCAGACGCAACAGTGAACATGACAGAGATAAGCCTCGAAGTGACAGACAAGTGTATTGATGACATTAGAAATTTACGCAAATGTGTCAGCCTGGCCTCAAAAATGCTTCCAGGTGACTTATATTTTGTCAATGCATCTCCACATCAATTAGCCATACAACATAATTCATCAATTAGTCATTGTAAAACGTGATACCTTGTAGCAGATCAATAATTTATTACCATCGATATCTAATTCTGGAGCTGGTATATCTCAACACTCTTCACCTCCCAGTCTTAAGACAATGATCGGTCACAGTTAACATGGAAAAGAGTATGAGCAACTTACATGCTTCTTTAAATGAGGACCCACTGGCTCTCACAAAGTCTTCACAACTGGCAAAACCAGTCCTCTGGGCACAACTCTGTTCTTGTCCAGGCACACCAGGCGAAGCCCAGACACCAGAAGCCCAGTCACCACTAGTGTAATATTGTTGGTGGAATCGAAAAGAGCAGCAGCAATTACATACCATAATGTAGTATCAAAAATAGTGCTATGATTCTTAAAAAACTGGAAAGGATCACAGGAAGTCGCCGGCCATCGTGCCATCGCGAGGCCCCAAGAGTCCGGCTGTGGTTTCTGGACGACAATATCCATTGGTTCAGATCCTCGAGAGAAGAAATAAATTGCTATCCCGGTCGTGTCCCATCTCACTAGTGCTGATTCAGCCTGAGAGCACCAACCATGCAGGAATACACACTAGCATAAGTCCCCCCGCCATTGGCATTAAATGCCGCCCCAAAAGAGTTGGACTGCGATGCGCGGATACCGCACCCTTGATTCCCGGTGTTCGCAGCAGCACAGTCCGTAAGACCAATTACATTGCCTGATATTGACAACACATTCTTGTTTGTAGTTGGAATTGAGCAACCAGGGGTAGTGTGTATCGTAGCCTGGTTATTCGTGTAATCATTCACTCCTTCCACGATGTCGATTTCCCCCCCAGCGGGCCAATTCGGCCCGTTGGACCACAAAGCACTGCATTCAACATCAATTTTACTGATAACTTATGCAAGCTCAAGAACTCACGGCCAAGTGCCACACCCAGTCGGCATGTGAATGGAATCCATGATGACCAACCCACCATTGTATTGATATTTGGTCGTGATACGTACACTATTCCGAGTATTAGATACCTTCGGCGTAGTCTCGACCCTCATGACAGCATTTCCATTACTATTCACTTCAAGGAGGCCACTGGATTGCTGTGCAGCATCGTTTGGTAAACTCGCGACGCACAAATTGATTGACTCACGGCAGTATTCTGGTCAATATAGTTCACAATTCCTGTACATGTCAAATGATGTCGAACGATGCATGGGGGCAAACCATTGCGAAAACGCACCATTTGTCGGATCGCTACCTTGAAAGAAGTCCCATCCATCAAAGAAGCTATTACCAGACTAAGGCCATTCATTAGAAATTACACCACCTCGAGCACAAAAAACCAAAAAAAAGAACGCACATAAGACTGTAAAAGTTTCCAAGGCGAATCTGGTAAGGGAGTTGTCGAAGTAGGGGTGGAAGGGTTCGAGCTGGTGGTTGCCGAGGCCATTGGGTAACCACTTGAACCACCCGCACTGGTAGTCGCCTTGTTATTGCCTCCAACCCCTGGATTCATGCCAAACGGGACCTGCTTGGGCTTGCAATACACCACACGCTGTGATGTCGTACTGGGGTAAGTGCCAATCCTAGACACAGAAACTCGGCCAAAGGCGATTCGGAGGTCTCTCGCGAAGTTATGAGTATGCTCTACGGCAAAACGTTGCGCCTTCTGCAAGGCACTTGGGATGAAATCGGCTTTAGCTGGAGCTGTGTAGTCCACTATACCAAGGAGAAGGGATAATGGAAGCACTTTGATTAGGTGCATAGTTATTGGACTTCGCAAGTCGTATGATCCTTGGAGAAACGAATAGATATGCAAAAGAAAACAAATCTAGGGCGGTCCGTACAGCGAGAACAGCAGCGTGCGTCAAGCAAACGGCTGAGTATAGTCGTTAGGCAAGAGAGCTGGAAAAAGCTAAGAAGAGAATCAACAAGGCTCAGCCTTGTCAAAACAGGTGTTGCGAAAAAGGGGATGAATACAAAACAGCGTGAGGTAGTGAGACAAACAACGCGAGGCAAACTTAGATCCACGTGGGAGCTCTTCCTCGGATGACAGTCTCCGGCACGGATTCACTTCTATATCGGGTTGCTAATCCGATGGCTCGAGATATTCAACGCTCAGCCGTCTACTCTTGGCTGAGCCGATCTGGGTTTGCGTCGGATCTTCCGATAGACACGTTTTGAAAGTACTGCAGGCTGACCGATGGTCAAGCTCTTGACCTTGATCGAAAATAGTTGCAGCACATTGTAATCGTCCCCAGTCATTCAGCCTCGAGGACATTTGGAAGTCACAGTACTGGAATTAGCGCTCGTACTGCGTTGATATTACGATAGGTCATTCTGAGGTCATACAAAGATTACCAGGAAACGCATACTCGCAAGCCCATACAAAAATTGATCAACATCCAAAACAAAACCAATAACTATACTCAGGGCCAAAGGAAGAACAACAATGGGAAAAGAGCACATTGCTCTTTTGGAGAACAAGAGACGAATGGAGAACCAGAGACATAACAGAAAAGAATCGTCCATTAAATCAAGAGAAGTAGCAAGGGACAGAGGAAATCGATTCAACGATGAGAACCTGGAGTAAATGCCTCTCGTACGCTGCGTCTGAGCTCCTCGTGGTCACGTTGGGAGCTACCTATTGACGACCCAGGCTGTACATGAGACCCGCCAACACTGGAAGAAGCAAAACCTTCGTCACCCTCCACGTATTCCAAGATGCGACGAGCAAGAACGACTATTTCTTGCTGTCCCAGCAGAGCATCATCATCTTGTGATTGGGTAGCTGAATGGTGAGAATGAGGCGTGCCTACTGACGAAGCAGGTGTGGACGTTCGTGAATGGGATAGTGCACGAACAAAAGGAATGACTTTCGCAGAATTTCGTATACTGCTAATTAGCTGAGGATCTTGACGAGTTCAGGACACATCATAGAGTTGCGGACGACACGAAGAGCACTTACCTCCGGATTCCAGTAACTGAACAATTGTCCATACAGCTATATGCTGAAAGGTTCCGTCAGGGTTTATAAGGAATCGATGGAGATAGTCATGCATGCCACCGTCAGGCTTCTCCCAGACGTCGTTGAAGTGAGAATAATCGTCATTAGCAATACGGTTGTCTTTCGATGATAAATTGCCGATTGCGGCGGCGGCATTGCCTTGAACCTCTCCGCTAGGAGAATTAGTTAGAGGAATCAGAAATTCCAAAACACCCATCTCCAGGAGTTGGCTCTTGAGTTCGTCTAATAGTTGCATGAGGCGTAACAGCGTGATGTCTCGAGTGCAAACTCACCACTGAGTGCTAAAACAGCAACGCAAGCCGTCATTTCGCTCTGAACTCCTACAGGGACATCCAGAACCAGTTCTTTGATGGTCTGTATTGCTCCAGCCTTGACGATTGCTCCTTTATTCTTTTCAGAGCTCGCAGCCAAGTTACGCAAAGTCGAAATGGCGTGACATTGAACTTCTTCATTTTCTTTAAAAGATAGAAGATTGATCAGAGGCTGGAGGAAGCCGGATTCAATGATAGGCGACTCGTTCTGTGGATGAATGGAGACATTGCGAACACAAGCAGCCGAGGAGAGAATCAAAGGCAAATAAGTAGACTGCAGCAAACGTAAGAGGGCCTGTAAGCCCTCACACTTCACGATTTCAAGCTGGTACTTCTCTAAATCAGTCATTCTTAGCTTATCTTCCTCGAAAAAAATAGTAGCTTCTTACCATCGCTAGCCAAGTTACGAAGAGCGAGCGCCGCTTGACACTGAACCTTAAGGCTGGGGCTGTCCATAAGCTGAACGAGGCTGCTGATGAGCTTAGGCTCGCTCTGAGCTAGCTTCTTCCGGTTGCTAGCTACAATACCAACAATTAATCTGTCATAATGGAAATGACATCTGACCTACCATCTACGGCAATGTTACTAAGAGCTGTGGTGCAATAGTATTGAACGTCGGTGTCGGGAGAGTTCAGAAGATTCACTAAGACAGGAATGGCGCCTGCATTAACTAGCTGCTGCCGATTCTCATCTGATGCCACAGGTGCTGATTAACTCCGTACAGCAAAATCGTCAGAAGAACCGACCTGAGTGTGTCATGTTCAGTAGCGCGCCTGTCGCATTTCTCTGCACACGCATGTCTTTCGAACGTGCCAAGCGAGTAAGGGGTACCAAAGCACCAGACTTGGCAATCTTGGACTTGTTGTCGTCTGGAAATGAAGTCAACACGCATTTGCAGGTCCATTGCGTAAATAGAATCACCGTGAGTTGCCAAGTTGGTCACACAACCAACGGCGTTACACTGGACTTCGACATTGGGGCTCAACATTTGACGTATCAATGGTTCCAGACCACCAAGTTTGACAATGAGAAGCTTGTTATCGGCTGCCAAAATTAAGTAGAGATATCTAAAGGAAAAACCGTCTCAACTTACTGTTGACTGCCAGATTACCCAACGCGGCGCTTGCTGCCCTCTGGACTTCGGCATCGTGGCTGCTGAGAAGAAACAAAATGGGATCTAGTGTATCCCTGCCGACAGGGCGAACTTCTTTCTCTGTTATCTCGGCGAATGCAAGGGCTGCACTCCGTTGAAGGTCAACATTGTCAGAGAAAGAGAGTGTAGTGAGTGCTGAGAGAGGATCGCCGGAGAAGAAGTTGGTGGTAGCACGGTCTGACGACTAGGATGAGTTACAAAGTTTAGTCAGAAATAATGTAGAACATGCTTTCGAGGTATTGCAGTAAGTCTGCTACTGCCTCGCGCTCGTTCTCTAAGAGAAGTGGTTCATACTGTTGAGATCTGCGCCCCTGGACTGAACGACATAAACTATTGGATCATAATGGATTTTAGAGACTCACAGCAAGATTCACAACAACTCGAGATATTTCCCATTAGTACAGCAGTCAAGCGAGGGAAGGGAAAATCTGGGAGTTAAGGGCAGCAGAGGGGAAAGAACTGACGTTCTTGAAATTAAGTCGGACGCACTTAGCCAGAAGTCCGACTTCCTGGGATTGCGGGAAAGTAGCGGCAATTCCCGTATTTAACATGTGCGAGAATCTACTCCAGATGATTTTTAAAAGGATTGATCTACTCCAGTAAGATATGTGGGAGATTCTGGAAGATCAAGATTAATGGTAACTGGGAGAATGAATGTTGTCAACGGCTGGTTTGTGTCTTCTGGTTTTTGTCAGGTGTAGTACCGCATGATTCACGTTGGATATGGTTTTATTGACCAGACCACTCGACAAAGCTCTCAATAAGATTATTCTGAACAGACTAGCATAAGTTTAACTCGAGCCCTGCGATCTCGACGCGGAGAAGTAAAGCGCTCGGTGATAAAGGGCTGGATTATCTTCGGACACCTTTTTACATCGTTGAATGTTCGGCCTCCGCTACACTCTCAAGGGCAACAAAACACTTTGGCACTTTTCCAGACACCAAGCAACAATGTCTCTTCCTAAGTTTCCTGTTGATAGGATCCCCATTCCTTCACAGATGAACATCCAGCTCACCGATGCAGAGGATCAGATCTGCAGCCTACTCGACAACTACGTAACGGATGCGCAGGAGAACTCGAAGAACTCGTCGCTAAGGACTGTTTGTAGAATAGCAGGAGGTTGGCCTCGTGATAAGGTAAGATACCTAGCCAAAATGCATCCCCAGCTGTCTGAATTTTGTCACAATAGCTACTTGGCTCTCAAAGCAACGATATCGACATCGCACTCGATAATGTGATGGGCCTTACTTTTGCCGAGGGTTTGGCTGCTTATGCAAACGAGAAAGGTGTGGAGACTGGTACAATCGGCAAGATTGCTCAGAATCCAGAACAATCAAAGCACCTCGAGACAGCCACTTTCAAAGTTTTCGGGCTTGGTATTGATCTGGTAAACCTGAGGAGCGAAGAGTATGCAAGTGACAGTCGCATTCCGACGGAAGTTGTGAGTGAGACCAATCTTTTTTGGTAGTTCATCTAATACACAAAATTCAGTCCTTCGGTACACCTCTTCAGGACGCTCTCAGGAGAGATCTGACTATAAATGCACTGTTCTATAATGTCCATTCACGCGAGGTTGAGGATTTCACAGGTCAGGTAAGCTTTTGAGCGGACGCGGAGATATACATTGCTCAAAGGGGTTTTCAGGGTCTGGAAGATATTCGCAACGGTGTCATCCGAACACCATTACCTCCTCGCGAAACCTTTCTTGATGATCCCTTACGTGTCCTTCGTTGCATAAGATTCGCCAGTCGCCTTGGCTTTGACATTGTTCCAGAAATTGAAAAAGCCGCAAAAGATCCTGCAATCCAGGTAAGATTAATCTATGTAGCTGAATCAGGGAATTCATTTGTTTTCTAGGAAGCTATTGTAAACAAAGTGGCTCGAGAACGAGTGGGCGATGAGTTGTCAAAAATGTTGAAAGGTTTTTTGTCATCAGCGATTTAAACTCTTGTTCTGACAATTCCTCAGGTCGCGATCCTCTTCGTTCCATTGAGCTTATTTGCAGCTTCTCCCTATACGATTCCATATATTCTGTCATACCCGAACATTTTCCAACAGTTGTACCCGTTCAACCAACTGCCCCTTGTATTGCCCTGTCTGCTGCTTCAATCCTAAACTATCTTCTCAAAAGCCGGAACCAGGCCTCCAACATCAACTTGCCTGATCTGCATCCTTTGTTTTATCAAGCACTAGACGAGGACACAACATGTCTTCCTCGCCTTTACCTCGCTGCTTCATTGACTCCATACAAGGGTCTTACGTACCGTGACAAGAAAAAGGATCGACTACTCGTCGGTCTCATCATCCGTGATTCGTTGAAACTGGGCACACAGTCCCATTTTCTAGATGGCATACCTTTATTATTTACTGCGATAGACAATATAAGTCGCTCTATCAATGAAACAACCAAATTACATCCTACCTCAGAGCGAGTTGGGATAGGTATGCATGCTCTTGAACTAACGGTTCTTTCAATTTTGACAGAACATAGGTTTATTACTGCGAGAAAAATCCGTGCATAACTCGGCAACTGGGTCTCACTGGACAAGCTCGTTTTTGTTCTCACTTGTGCAAGAGTTAATGGCGTTCTACAATGCAGAAAATGATGACCTTAATTGTCAGTTCTTCTCGCATTGTATGCTTGTATCACTCGTTAATCTTCGTTTATGATAGATGAGCAAGCAGCTCGCATTATTGAGCGATATAATGATTTCGCTCGAAAAGTGCAAGATATGAAACTCCAGGAGGTGGCTGAAATGGCACATATACTGAATGTAAGTGGCAGTTTTTAAGCCGATACATCCTGTTCTAGCATCTACGAAAGGGACATGAAACTCTGGTAGCTCTTGACGCAACAACACCCGGTCCATGGCTGGCTGAAATTCGTGACAAGATCATTAAATGGCAACTTGAGCACCCCGAAGGTACCAAGAGCGATTGTATTCAATGGTTGAGGGACCAACTACGGCGAGGACACATACGAATAGATGAGGTCAAAAAATCTTCCAACAAACGAGCTCGGACTAAATAGTGAAGGTAAAGAAATAGTCGAAGCCCGGATGCTTGTTGGAGTGGCTACAAAAGATTATCCTCATCTACTTCTTGTCCCCTTTCCCCCCTCGAGACTCAACTGGGTGGCCTCAGCAGGTGCTTTGACCTTCTGGCGCTTGGAGCCAGTAATCATATCCCTAGATCTGGTCAGTAGGGAGAAGAGTATGTCGTAATTAATCATACCACTTTTTAATTACACCTTGACGGCCGATCTTTCGGACTTCATTAACGGATTCTGGGCGTTTCATCTTGCCCATCGTTTTCCGTTTCATTTTGGAAGGTTTTGGTAGCTTCGTGATCCAGTCTGGTACAGTCTGACCGGCTTGCAGCATAACATTAGCGATGCTGCAAAGATCATGAGACGAGTATGGTGATATTCCAAGTTACTGCTTACGATTTGAGGAATGGAGCATCCTCATCAGTGAAGAATGTGACCGCCTTGCCTTCTCGACCAGCTCTGCCCGTACGACCTTCTCGACTATGAGTATACTACTCAACCAATGAAAAAATTACGCACCGATACGATGCACATAACTCTGTACACTGGCCGGGAAATCATAATTGATGACTTCTCGGACTCCCTTAAAATCCATACCACGAGCCATGACCTCTGTACTTACGAGGATCCAGCTTTGTCCCTGGCGCATGCGACTCACTGCGTCATCTCGTTCTTTTTTCGTCATACCAGCGTGTAGACAATCAACGTTGGATACTCCGCTAAATGTTAATTCCTCTGCTAACGAAGATGCACGTGTTTGTGTAGATGTGAAGACGAGGACGGGAGGATTGTAAGGTCTAGCCAAATAAGTGAGCAGACTAGGCAGCTTGGATTGGTCGTCAGCAACATAGGTCAGGTTCTGTTGAATGAGAGGCAGTGGAGCATCCCTTGGAAAAATTCAGAAAAATGCTTCGAGTTGGGGCTGATAACTTACTTGAGACCAACAACAATGCGAACAGGATCTCGCATCATCTCCATTGCAGTCTTCTCCACGGCAGCCGGCAGAGTAGCACTGAATACGGCCTTCTGGATATTGGGATGAGAACAAGCTGCCATGATTTCTTGCGTTTGCAACAGGAATTCGGCATCCAGGAGACGATCGGCCTCGTCCAGTATCAGATGGCGAACACTGGACAAGGATACATCACCTGATATTGCAAAGCTTTTCGCAGCGACTTACTTTTTCAAATCAAGAGTACCTGCTTGCAACGATGCAACTAATCGTAGAGGAGTACTGATGATAATGTCTGCGCAGCTCAAAGAACTAAACGGACATATGACAAAGGCAGTCAACTTACCAATTTTATCCCTCACATTCTTATCTGCTAGAGTGGCAGCTGTGGCTTTACTCAACAATATGATCCGCCACTTCCGACCATGGGTCAGCCTCAAGCATTCGTTGTGGATCTGATGTGCAAGCTCCCGTGTTGGTGCAATCACCACTGCACGTAGCCCTGAGTCTGTCCTATCCTTAATGCTTGTTATAGGTGCTTGCAGAGCTGCCACCAGCGGGAGCAAATAGGAAAGAGTTTTCCCAGTACCTGTGGGTGAGATGGCGGCAAGATCGCGGGACTAATTAACTTGACCTTAGTCGACAAAGCTCAGATGATGATCAGAAGAGAAACGCACTTTCAATAACACCGGGACTGCATGGGATTGGATACTCGTCGGGTAATTGTATCCACTTTTTGAAAGGTTTTGGTAGACGTGGGACGGTATGTAATGCTCTTTATAGAGAGCTTCGAAAGTATCGACAGCTTCAGGAATGTGGCTACCTTTTGAAATAACCTTGTGTCTTTCCTGCGGCCTTTCCGTATCCGTGAGTTCCTTTGCATCGTCTTCTATAATATTCTTGGCTGCCTCATCCTCCCCATCGACTCTCCTCCTCTTTTCCAAAGGCTGTTCAGACAATAAACTCTTCTGTTTACGTTTACCTGTGCCAGTGCGAGCATACTTGAAGAAGTCTAGCTCTGCTGGCAACGCATTTGGTGTGTCAACTTGACTAGTCACGCGTTTTACTTTCTGAAGTCGAGGGAGGTTAATTACTAAGAGCACTCCTGTCAAATGAGACATACTGTGAATAAGCTGGCATCCTTTCCATACTTAATTTTGTTGAAACGAACTCCCCCGCTGGATAAAAGTTGAAATGTCTCCATGAGGATGAAGGTTGACGATGTACTCTTTTCTGCTTAGGTAACAAGTAGGCGACCCAACTGCTTTCATGCAGCTGCGATCTAGTTCAGTACTATATGGAATGAGTAAAAATATCCTGGGATGATTCTCTCGATGCTGAGTGGACACAAGCGAGACCTTGAGCTTCATAGAAATGTTTTGGACCAAATTCAGACATGTCCTGAGCAATCATGCAACTTCCGAGTAATCACCGACCTCGGGGTCCGTAGCTGTCTTCTATCATGCAATTGCTACGATCTACAAGATACAACCTTCTAGTGCTTGCCTCACGTCAGAGCTATCCTTAGCTATCCTTCGTACGGAACGCTCCAGCGGACCGTCAAATTCCGACATGATTCAGACAGTTTTTTCTTTGGGCGTCGCTTTCCACCGATTTTGAATCCATTGAATCTTTGAACGATGTGAATCTGTCTTGCTTTTAGTAATGCTGTGGACTCGTACCATTTCGGAGGATGCTCGGGCAGACCTGAAGTCGTCTAGGAAGAAGGTGAGCCCCTGACCATACCACATGAGTATTCTGGGCCGGGGCTGGCCCGTTGATTCTCGCGCTCAGAGTGAGCGTGTAATATATAAACCCTTTGAGAAAGAAAAGACAACAATCAATGCAGCTACAGGCCTCCTTGATCACTGCAGCTATTTATGTCACTTGCTCCCTCGGAACCGTCATTGTTCCTGGTGCGACATGGACCGATACTAGTGGAAATGTTATTCAGGCCCATGGTGGTGGGTTTCTCAAAGTGAGCATATTCACTGGCAGCTTCCTTCTGTGGCACTCAAGCAGTCAGGTTGGGTCTATGTTCTATTGGTTCGGTGAAGATAAGTCACACAATAGTGCGCTGTTTAAAGCAGTTTCCTGTTACTCGGTATGCAATTCTCGTCAAATTGTCCGTATCTCATACATCTTCAGTCTTTCGATCTAGTTTCGTGGACACGCCAAAATGATGCATTAACACCCATCCCTGGCACCAACATATCTACCTCGAACGTTGTAGAACGTCCCAAAGGTCTGTACGACGACTTTCAAATGATCGTTTGCTCATGTTTTCGTCCCCTTTAGTTGTCTTCAACAAGTCGGTGAGATCTCAGCCTAAGGATTTTTATTTCATGATTGTCTGTCTCATATCCGCACTCAGACCAACCAGTATGTGATGTGGTTTCATTCCGACTCCTCGAAGTACGTGCAATCTCTTCTGCTGATAAGAAGCATGCGATGAACCGTGATCAGTTACGGAGCTGCCCAAGTTGGGGTGGCTACTGCATCAAGTCCGTGTGGCCCCTACACCTACAGGTCTAGTTTCAAGCCACTTGGCGCAGACTCACGAGACATGGGACTGTATCAAGACGGTTAGTAATCTACCGAGCTCGGTATCCATTGATTGCCAATGTCCGATTTTAGATGACGGTAGAATCTCATTTATTCCATTGAGAAAACCACAGCTTATCATCTGCATAGCTGCACAGACTGTATACCTCCTGTACGCCTCTGATAATAATCAAAACTTCAAGATCTCCAGGCTCGACTCAGGTTATTTGAATGTTGTATCTCAGGTCAGCGTCTTATCTGGTAAGTCTATACCTTTCGTTGTGTTAGAGGTTGCTTATTTACTGATGCAGGGTCAACATTGGAATCTCCTGGAGTTATAAAGCGCAATGGGGTTAGTGGAGAATTTCTTTGGCCTTCTATATTACATTTTCATGAATTGACAGGTTTATTATCTCTTTGCGTCGCACACAACGGGATGGGACCCGAACCCGAACAAATTTTTCTCTGCTTCTGTGAGTTTCCTGAAGTACAAAGTAACTGAGGTGTGCTTATTACTGTATTCAGTCACTCTCAGGTCCCTGGTCGGCACAAGCAGATATAGCCCCAGCTGCAACTCGTACTTACTTCTCCCAGAACGCATTTGACATGCTGTTGAGCTCAAATTTTGCAATTTACATGGGTGACCGCTGGAGACCATCCTTGCTAGGTAGTAGCAGATACATCTGGTTCCCCATGACCTGGGATACTGGAAATCCTCAAATCGTAGCTGCCGATGTATGGAGCGTTGATTTGTCTGCAGATACGTTCAATGCTGCTATTGGCACGAGTTATGAGGCCGAATCTGGTACTCTTAGTGGAGCAGCTCAATTATTGACTGATACGTCCTTCTCCGGCGGGATTGCTGTTGGCTGGCTTGGTAAGCTATCCAAGAGAAGCAAGCTCATTTAAAAATGACGAACCATGAATCAAGGCAATGGCGGATCTCTCACTATCAATGGTGTCGAGGGTGTAGGAAGGGATCAATGGGTCTCGTTGTACTACGCCAATGGTACAGACAGTTTCTATAATCCAAGATCTACGCTCATGTCATGCACAGGTGACTCAACGTGGAGGAATACTACGATCAGGTACGTTCGATTTTTGACGCGCCGTTGATAGCTGAGTCGGTCCTACAGTGTCAATGGTGGCCCTTTCGCTGTCGTTGATCAGCCAAACACTGGCGGTGGGCATGTCATCCTCTCAGTTCCGGTAAAATTGAACCTACAGAACGGGGCCAACTCCATCACATTCTCGGCAAACCAAAATTGTATGTCATGAATTTATCGATGGATTTAAAATCTCACTGTGACCCTAGCTTATGCCGCTGATCTTGACAAGATTATTGTCTACACTGCTACATGAATGGTTCGTACTTGACTATTGATGGAATTCGTGCGAAGTCCATAGGTGATTGATTATCTAAAAAATGTTCCTCATAAGTACGAATATCAGAAAATATTCCAATTGATTGGAGCACAAGATATCTGGGTGTCTATTCTAAGGATTCATGTCACCTCAAGGAAAACGAAAAGAAGTATCGCATTTGGCGCAAGATAAACGAAAGCATAAACCCATCCCTTGAAAAGAAATCCAGAATCTTCCTCTTTGGAAAAAACAAATTAAAACTAGGGAGACCGGAGTATCGGATGATTGATTATGAACGAGAAACAAAGTTAAACCGAAAGCAGATAACTCACCGAGGCCATCACGCGCGACCTCAGCACGTCCGCAGGTGGACATATAGCTACTGGATTGAATGGGGGCCATTAACGGCAGGTGATCGAGCCAGATACGCACTCATCACGACTGTCCTAGCAGACAACTCGCAAGAAAGTAGAATGTCTTTGAGCTCGTGATCGAAGGGTAAGGTGGTCTGGAGTAACTTAATCATAGCTATAGCAGTGATTCAATAACATCAAGATAGTGTACATCGATGGACTTAGGAGCCGACTTGAGATATCTCCAAGGTTATGGGCTGTAAGTACTGCTTGCAGTCTACACACTCACATTCATGAGGACAGCCTCTGCCTGCTCAGAGATGAGTCGCAGTGTACCCTCACACCACCAGCACCTACCGTATTTGGACCAATCCCTCTTTCTAGTCCTCAAATATCTTCACACCTGAAAACGCTTTAGCAGCGTCCGGGTAGTTATACTGTTCGCCTGGCTCGCGGACAAGGTCGGACAGGAATGGTTTGGCATCAAGTCTGTATTTAATCGATCCACAAACAAATGCGCCTGAAGAATTACCCAGTATACCACCTAGTGCACCAGTGAAACCCACAGCAAATGTCAATTTCAATGTTGTTGAAGGCTTGCCATTATGTGAGAGACGCTGCTTGATCTTTTCATGACTCCCGATGCGGACCAAGGAGTAGGTCATTTGCCGCATGAATAACGTACTGAGGTCGGCTTATAAGATTCCCAAGCCAGACTGGGTGAGGGAGGAGCGAGTAACAGATATGGTTGAGGGTGATGAAGATACAGAGAGGCTTTGATGTTTACATCTGAATAGTTCTAGTCGGAAAGGGAGATAATCGATATCGGGCATACATTTGACAACATCGAGCAAATGAATGCACGACCCAGCCATTGGCAAATGCGTCCGAAGTGAGTGGACTGCACAGCTTATTCAATCCAGGAATTTCTGTACACAGACAATGTAAATTAGCATTGCAGTGTTGAGGTCAAGTCTTGAACGCTCCAACCTCCTAACCTATTCAAATGAACTTAGATCTTGTTGAGTAGTTGGAGTGAAGGTCGCACCAGAACGGATAGCCAGTAGTCATCCTGAGGGCTTTTCTTCTGCAAATAAAAGTGACCTGGGAGAAGAAATGCACCGTTCGACGTTCGACTATGCCACTTATAAGCTTATCTGGTCCGTTGACAAGGTATCGGTCGATGCCATTTGGACGGTCGGTACCCTGACAAGAAAAAATGCGTGGTGCAACGTCGTTGGGGATATCCTTCGGCCTAGATGAAGGAGTAATCTGCGGCAAGTCCGCGTGAGTGTTTGTTCATCTTCGAATGTATATCCAACGACAGTCCTAGTACAGGACCAATTGTAATTCATGATTAATTCAAAGTGCTCTTCCATGCCCCATAGTGGTGGACATAAACTATGCATTTGGATCCATAGGTACTCAACAATGACGGATCCGCTCCGCAAGCGATGTGAAGGCCCTGTCAAGGCCTCTGATGTATGAGCCCAGTGACTACTAGAAGCCAGGTGTCATCTTGAAGCATTCAGCGTCCGACCAAAATATGCCTTTTTCATGCTGCTGGATCAAGGTGAATGAATAGATCTGCCTTATGGTATATGAATAGCACGCAATTCACCAGATAATCATTGTCAAAGAGACAGGGCAATCTCATGCATAGATAAATACACAAAGAAATTGAGCTTTAAAATTCTCAAAGCACATACACGGATAACATGAGTCTAAACTCCTCATGGCTTGTTGTTCTGGTATGGGGCCCGTGCGAGTATTGTATTTGGTTAGAACTGTGAGACCAAATACGACGCGACCGCGTGTGCCCGTCAAACCTTTCTCACCTTCCTCTTCTCCCCACTTTCTTACAATGAGCGCTCACGACAACGAAGATCTCATCGACTACGAGGATGAGCATGATCTTGTACCAAACACGGGCACCGCAGCCGTGGCAACTAATGGTGCCCCAGCAACAACATCTGCTGGCGGAGAGGGTGACAAGGACAAAAAGACATTCTCTGGCATTCACTCGACGGGCTTTAAGTAGGTATTTTAAAAAAACAAGCTCCACCTCGCTTACGCGTCATGTGTTAGGGACTTCCTGTTGAAGCCAGAACTCCTGCGTGCTATCAGCGACCTTGGTTTTGAGCACCCCTCTGAAGGTTATTTTCCTCAAATTTAAACCGATGAACTTTACCTGATTTTATTTAGTTCAACAGGAATGCATTCCTCAGGCTGTTCTTGGAATGGACGTTCTGTGTCAGGCAAAGTCTGGACATGGAAAAACTGCAGTTTTCGTTCTTGCGACACTCCAACAATTGGAACCTGTCAATGGTGAAGTCTCCGTAATAGTCCTTTGCCACACGCGTGAACTCGCCTTTCAAATTAAAAACGAGTACACTCGCTTTGCCAAGTATATGCCCGATGTCCGCGTCAACACCTTCTACGGTGGTACCCCTGTTACTAAAGACATTGAGGTCCTTCGTGACCGAAGCAAATGCCCTCACATTGCTGTCGGAACTCCTGGTCGACTTCGTGCTCTCATCCTCGAGAATGCCCTGGATGCCCATCGTGTGAAACACTTCGTGCTTGATGAGTGTGACAAAATGCTTGAACAGCTTGGTTAGTCGAGTTTGGGGCTTTCATATCCACTTCATTCATTCATGTGCTGTATCGACCGCCTGGATCTTTTTTGAGTTCATCTCCATCACCGGCATTTTTATTGCTATACGGGTGTTATCATGAAGAGCTGGTTTATCTGGGATTGTGATGTTCCGGAGGACCGCTCGGAAACGTGCAAGGCAGGGGAGAATACGGGCACTGAAGCAATGACCAAGGCCACTCTTCCACCGATCGCTATAGAAGCCTGCAATGACCCGATGCAACTTTGGTTCTTCTGCTTTTTACTTTCCTTGAAATTGTTTTGCATCCAGATCATCTAATTGCAACATCGCCTCCCAGACATGCGTCGTGACGTTCAAGAAATCTTTCGTGCAACCCCTCATCATAAACAAGTTATGATGTTTTCTGCAACTTTGGCAAAGGAGATTCGGGTTACATGCAAGAAGTTTATGGCCAATGTATGGATGATTTTTTTTTCGACGTTCGGTTTGAATAATTTGCCTTGTTGCATAGCCCTTAGAAATTTTCGTCGATGATGAAACTAAACTCACGCTTCACGGATTGCAACAGCACTACGTGAAGCTGGAGGAAGTGCAAAAGAACAGGAAGCTCAACGACTTACTCGACACTTTAGAGTTTAACCAAGTTTGTCGTCATCCTGTTAATCCTTCTCCACTGTCCATTGATGGAATATAGGTTGTCATCTTTGTTAAGTCAGTTGCTCGCTGTATCGAGTTGGACAAGCTGCTCGTTTCTTGTAACTTCCCAAGTATTTGCATTCATTCTGGCCTTGCGCAAGAGGAACGGTGAGCTGATCTCAGTGGTGAAAATGATCTGTCCTTTGACATTTGAATGCAGTATCAATCGATATACAGCCTTCAAAGCCTTTGAAAAGCGGATTCTTGTAGCTACAGATATTTTTGGTCGTGGGATTGATGTTGAACGTGTCAACATCGTTGTCAATTATGATTGCCCGCCCGATGCAGACACGTATTTGCACCGTGTTGGGTACGTAATAGTGTGACTCTAGACTGATGGTTCGACTCAAAAGGTTAAACTAGCCGTGCTGGCCGCTTTGGCACTAAGGGTCTCGCTATCACCTTCGTTACCTCGGATGTCGACCAAGAAGTCATGTCTACGATTCAAGCTAGGTTTGAAGCTATCATCTCCGAGTTGCCCAATGACATCGACCCTGCCAGCTACAGTATGTATTTCCTAATCTCACTCTGCAAAAAAGTTAATATCAGTACAGTGACATCGTAGACCTTTTAACCTACTCCCTACCTTGTTGTGATCTTGAAATGGTTGTAATGGTACTTTAATTATAAAAGATCTTTTCTGAAACGATGATGAAATCCATGACGTCAACGTTTGCCGGAATTATGATGGACCGGCCGAGTGTGTGAATCTTAACATCTCGTTACATTTACATTGCGTTCGGCCCAGCACCTAGGATACAAGCATTATGCGTCGAAGACCTGGACAACTTCCTTATCCCAACACCTACTTCAGAGACAACGTGCTTTCTGTTTCAGGTTATACATTCGAAAAGGTTTGCCTCTTGATAATGCATCTTGGAAATCCTTTAATCTAGTCCTAGGCCACACCATGGCATGATACGGGTGGAATGACGATTTTAGCTGAAGGAAATAGCCTCAAAGACGGCTCACGTGTACTAGCAAAGATTGCACCTGCACAGTCTAATGCTTCAATGTGTTTAGAGAGGGAAGCACATATGTATGTCTTTTTCTCTATTCATACTGATATTCTTGAATATAATTAATGTTCGTGATAGACTTGGAAAGTTTGCGGGAACCTCCGAAGGCAATAGCGCCTCTTTCCGGATGTTGGAATACTTGAAAATACCACACGAGCACGGAGATTGCGTTGTTCTAATATTGTCTCATCCAGGACCCAACCTATTAGGGCGGTATCTTCCTGCCAACAAGGTCAATGATTTGCTACTGGTTGATACTGCTCGCACACGACCTGTATCATTACCTGACGATGAGATGATGGGCGAACTGACTACTTTTGAGGAAAGACTTGAGGTTGAAGATGATATGGCAGATTATGATATAATGGACTTGGCTTCATTTCTTGAGTGAGCCCTTGTATACTTTGTCACTTGTTTTTTCCTGATTCTCCCAAGGTTTGCAATACAGGCTACGCATTGTCTTGAGGTCTTGCACAGGTAGGTGCATTGTTTTTGACCAGCATTTGTTTGCTTATCTTCTTCAGAGAAGGTATTGTCCACAGAGAAGGTGATCTTTGATTCTAATTACCTTATCACTGCTCATGTTCATTGAATAGTTCGTGGAAATGCTTATCACTTGAATTCCCATTCCGGTTCTGTGCGCTTTGTGCATTTCGGGAATCGAGCCGTATCGTTGGAGAATTTTGGCTCGCCCTCGCTGCTTGTCTTATCAACCAATGAAGAAGTTCAGAAGTTGAAGGTCAAAGAGGCGCTCTGCTATCTTGCTCCTGAACAGACAGGCAGCATAGAAACTATGACTCAGGATCATAGGACGGATTTGTATTCGCTTGGAATTCTCTTCTGGACCCTCTTAGTTGGGCGTGGGCAAATGCCATTCGAGGGAGGACCTCTTGAGTTGTTGCATGCCATTGTACAAATGCGACCTATGCCAGTCCATGAAGTCCGGCGAGATATCCCCCAAGTACTTGCTAATGTCGTCGACAAGGTATGTTGTAGTCTTGAATTTTCCCTGAGTAATTTTGTCTAACATTAATCCCAGTTGCTAGCAAAAGGTCCAGATTTGCGATATCAGAGTGCCCATGGTCTCAAGGCAGATCTTCTCGAATGCCAGAGGCGTCTTCTTGCGACGATATCTTGCCCCGCAGAACAGCAACCCGAGGTATATGACGTGAATTCAATTTCTGATCGTTCTCATCTCAAACATCCTACAGCTTATCCCTCTATTTGATATCGCAACTCAAGATCGATTCATGGTTTGTGGTTCAACTAGTTTCTCCAATGGTACTAACATGTAGCATGCAAGGAATTTACGATTCCCATTGCTTTGGTGAGTATGCGTCGCCTTGTTTAGGAACCTTGCGCTCATAAAGTAATCTGTTCGGGAGGGATAGGGAATTGGACATCATACGGGGCGTCAGTATGTATCATCACATTTCTTTACCGATGCCACGTTCAGCTGAGAATTGATGTCAGTTCGAAATGTATCAATAAGCTTTTCGCGCCACTTCTCTTCCACTCCCATATGGGCTAAGTCTTCCTTGAACTCATTGAACGTTGTGACTAGCGCCTACGATGATAATTGTGATTCTATGTCATCTCGAAGCGAATCAACTAGTCATGTTACTGTTCTTGATGACACAGGCCCTGCACTTGATAGCTCCTTGAACTTACCAGAAAGTCCGTCTTCTGGGAGAGAGCTTCGACGGGCGGCATTTCGTGGTAGGACAAGGGTGTCGAAAGCACAGGTTGTCCTTGTGTGTGGACCTCCAGGGTGAGCATCTTGATCTCAAGTGAATGCTATTTATGGACTTGTTCAGGATTGGGAAAAGTTCCATGATCCTGGCGAATCAAGCCAAGTGGCGATGTGAGCTTATTTTGTTTCTTTTGCATCTGACTTCAGATAGATCTTTGATTGTAGCTCACGGTTTATGGGGTCAAGCTAAATTTCAGAATGTAGATTCTGCTCCTTTTGCTGCATTAGTAGGAACAACTGTATCTCTTCCCACCCCCGTTCTCTGACTCCCTTCAAGTTAGGGTGTCTATCATCTGTCCTCCGCCAATTGATGGTATTCCATACCGATCTCCAACGTTTCGTCACAATTTTCAAGGAGCGACTCGGCCCTCAAATATGTAATGTGTCCCTTCTCTACCAAGGAACTCCTGAACTTCGAGATGTTTTGATGGGTTCTGATGTTCCTAGTGACCCACCGAAAGAACGTCTTGCGACTTCCGAGTTACGAGCAAGATTCCAATCTTTGGTTGAACAAGTTTTCGCTGTCATCGCTGAGACCCGGCTCTTTGCCCTTTTTTTGGATGATTTACATGAAGCTGATCAATCGTGCGTAATTTTTTTTCTCAACTCCTGTGTCGCTTGAGTTGTTGCCAGGACTCTGGATCTTGTTTCCACGCTGGTAAACTCTCGAAGCCGAATGGTGGGTTTAATCATCATCAGTCCATATAATCGTTCAAAGGGTGTACAGTTGATATTCATAACCATCCGCTCTGATAAAATGTGACTTCACTTCTTATGCCATGCAACTAAATGTTAACGTGACATACAGTGAGCTCGTGGAGCGTGTCAAACGGATGTTTTCTTCAAGAGCTCACCCAACCTGGATTAACGTCGAGCCCTTGTCTTTTTCAGCAATCTCAACTTTGGTTTCAAGGACTTTACACAGGACTAAGCAAGATTGCGCGCCACTCTCAGGTTTTATCCATCGGGCATCCTGTGGCAATGCTTTCTCTGTTCGGAGTATTTTAACGACATTACAACGACAGCGCCACGTATGATCGCCATCGAAAGTGCCATTCCCATTTTACTGATTTCTCCTTCTAGATTTCGTTTGACTGGAGCCAAAATTACTGGGTGTATGAATATATCATTCAAAATATCTTCTTCACCTCACCATATCAACAGTTATGACATGAAAGCAGTGGAGGAGAGCATGATCAATCAAAAGATCTCTGATCCGACAGACTTGACGTTCCTTCGTCGACATCTGCGCGAACTGCCGGCTGAGGTCAGGAAATATTTGACTTGGGCAATCTTTTTCGGTGAAACGTAAGTACGAAAAAAATAATCGTTTCGAACAACTTCTAACATCATTTCAGGTTCAAAGTCACGGAAGTAGCTTTTATGATGGACTGGGAAGATAAAGGAGGGAACGGTAATGAAGAAGAACCAGACAACAAGTGGGACCTCTACAAGGCTGTGACACATTTCCGAGAGGCAGGAGCCACCGTCACCCATACCTCAATGCAAAGCTTGCAGATTGCCCTTTCCGAAGGATGGCTCATTCAGAGGGCAAGGGATATGTGTAGTTTTTCTCATGATCGATATCGACAGGCCGCACAGGCTGAAGCTGAGACTCTACCCTCGGAGAACATTGCTAAGATGTCGTTTCGTGTACGTTGTTAGTCTTTAGGCGGGTTTCTTATTTATGATTTCCCTGCCTAGATCATTCTCATGATGCTCCATGAAACTCCCATCGATGTTTACCGTGTGGCGGAACATGCCAAAAGGTATGTGTCTGGTTTCCGAGACAATCGGCAGCACATTAATTGGTTTCTTATTGAGGTGTCTACCGCTTTTGCATGAGCATTCCCAAAGAGACGAATTGCTTGACATTCTTGTTGATGCTGGTGAATCAGCCTGGGATAGAGGCGCTCATGAGGTATCTGAGTTCTTGGTTGGATTGTTTCTCACTAAAGTTTGCGTCATAGATCGCAATGCAATCGTTCATCAGTGCTCGTACCCTTTTTCGTCAGGATCCATGGACGGAAGATCCCTTACGGGTATATACCGTTCTCCATCGTCTAGCATCGTGCGTCATAATATGCTTGAAGGATTACAATTTTGACTCAATCAACTGCAGGCTTTTTCAGTGGAAAGGTCACTTCTTGATGTTATATTTCGAATTCTAGGTTGAACTCTGATCAGGTGACCTTGAGGCCTCTGATGAAATCGTCGCAGAATGCTTGGAGCACACTGACAATGTTGGAGACAAATGTGCGATGCTTCAAAGGCGATCTAGGAATTTTCGGCTGCGGGGTTGCTTCCAGGAAGCATTCAACGATACCCTCTTGGCTCTCAAAATTATCGGTGTTAATCTCAACCCCGCACCAACAAGGCGAGAAACTGACACGATGTTTGAGCAAATCAGGAACGAAATTCTTTCCATTGGATTCGATGAAATCCTCTCTATTCCTCGCTCAAATGACCCTAAAATTGAGCTTGCTATTGCGCTTCTGAATGACGCTGGTACGTATTCCATATGTTTCATTATTCTTAATCCTCACTTGTTCGAGGCATTAATGCTTATCGAAGCTCTGTACCTCTTGTACTAATGGACATGATTGGACTTACGGTGTGTTCTCTCTTCCTTTATCTTCTCCTCGGGTCTCATAGCCATATACAGTGCATTCAACTGGCGCTGCGGTAGGTGTTTGTCTGTACTCAAGTATTAAATATTCAGGCAGAATAATCCGCCCTGCTAGCCATGGCATGTCTACCGGGACAGCTCTCGGTTTCTTTTGGACTTTACCAGCTACTGCAGAGCGCAGAGGTTTATATCGTTTTGCCACTGACTTAGGGAGATTGGCCTTGAAAATCGCAGACAAGCATGGGTCCATATCAGAGAAATGGTTTGACTCTCTTCATGGCCCCACAACTACTCATTCAACCCTCTTCAGTCGCGTTCGTGTCCTCTTCTGTGATCTCATTGCTAGCTTCGACCAGGTGCACCTAGGATCGCATCTTGAGCTCCTGGGCGAGGCGGTTCGATATGGCGAAACTGCGGGGGATAGGTAATTTTTTTGAATTTCTGAGATGTGTTACTGAATATATGCAGGCTATACACCTGTCTTGCGAAGATTCATAGCATGTGCATCAGACTGTACATTTGTGATCATCGTGAGGTTTCATCAGGACTCTGTAATTCTAATCTGATTACTTCAGTCTCGGACTTGGCGGTTGCTGCTGACGAGGTACGGTCCATATCAACGATTGTCTCAGATAACAAGATCTCAATAATTCAGGTGGCAGCCGATGTTGACCTGTGCCTTCCTCAAAAAGAATTTGGTATTTTGGTCATGGGTAGGTCTAACGCTGCGAGTCATCAGCTGTCGAGGCTCATTGAAAGACAGGTGTGATCAACTGCATTCGTGTTTATGGCGGCTACACCGAATCTAATAACCTTGCTACGCTTTTTGATGTCGATGGCTTTGTTGAGAAGAATTTTGTTGATCAAATTCATGAAACTTCAAGCAACGCCGCTTTAATCATGAACTGGTATGTCAAAGTAATTTATTGTCACACTGTTGACTAACTGCTACAGGTACAATTCATTCAAGGTTGAGGCATACACGATCAGATATTTTATTCTACAGCTGAAGGTTCGGCATTTAGCTTGTCAGTTATTTCTGCGTCGGTTTTATAGAAGAGGCTGCAAAACTCGGTTTCTCTCTCTACAAGACACGCGACATCCATCCCAAATACAAGGCCTCAAATAGTTTTGCTCCCGAATCAAACCTGATATTCACCCGCAGACACATCCGGTATGCTCTATTCTTCCACAGCCTGGCCCTGATTTTCTGTATTCGGCGAGGCGTTTCGGCAAAATCCCGAGCGCAATATCTGGAGCAGGTGCAGGACAATCAGGCATACCTCAAAAGGTAATTACAACATCTGAAAGGCCGTCCGATCACATTGATCACGCACACAACAGATGGGTATCCCCTAGTCCTGTCAATGCAAGCGCTTGGATCACCCTCGTGGTGCGCCTTCGTTCATGAGACTTGCCTAATGGACGGCTTAACTTACGACAGGAGGCCGAATTATCGTCGCTGCTCGGTGATCCAAACGCATTTCGACTATATGACCTTGCTATCAGGTCTGTACTTGTGGCCTCTTTTTTCGTTTCGTATCTGAGGCTCGCTCTAGGCTAGCTATGGAAAACGAGTGGCTTTTGGAAGAGGGTTGGGGTCTTTTCCTGGTATGATATCAGCTTTTCGTATCTACAGCCTCTCATCGCCTGAAAGCAAGGGTCGCATTATTTGAGATGTGGAATCGACGGCCTCGGCCAAGAACTACAGCGACGAGGTATCGCGCGGCAAGCGCAGTGGGGCGCTAGAGGCATGGTGTGAGTGTCTCTCTGTGTTATTCATTCAAGGCCTATAATTTTATAGGAATTACATGACGAGTATTGTTGGAACCAAACCACAGCAAATATTTAAAAAGTCTCTATTTACAGTTGACGCCGGGGTCCAAACGGAAACATCGTCAGACGGAATTATCGATGTCCCAGAAACCATCAAGCACAGTAGGATTGACCCCCAGGGACCGGAGCCTAGTCTATCTGCACCCGACCTTGCGTCCATTCTGAAATGGAGCACGGATATTTCTAGTGACATTAACCTGTCGTCAGGTGATTAATCCATTAACACTAATTTATGATAATGTTGACTCGCAAATAAACGAACTTTATAGCCTTGCAACGATTAACAGAAATCGCCACCGGTAACTTTGCTTGTATAGATCTTATATCGGCACTGAGTCTCAATTTCATAGAGATATCTCGGTCGCAGAACACGTGCGGTACGTCCGGTGGAAGAATGGCTTTTCCCTTCAGGAGTTAAAATTCAACCAAACTTACAGTTGTAATTGCCCGAGAAGCCGGAGACTACGTCGTCGCTACGAGCATGCAACCCCCAGACAATTGTCAAGTTCATGAGTAAACAAACATTCTTTACATGTGCAAACCTGAGAGCATTCTTCTGATATGGATGATCCAGGTATCTGAAGTCAATGCGGACCATTAGTGACCCCCTCCAAAAGGCGATCATACAGCATGGTGACATCTCTATTCTGGCACTTTTGCTTTTGCTCATCCGCTGGTACAGCCATTAATTCAAAGGAGAAAATACATTATGACGATGCGTCGAGTGATTCCCGTTTCTCGTCAGAAGCAGGGCAGACATCGTACAAATCTGTTCTTTGCCTTCCGATCTTCAGCAATAGAGGCCAGACCTTTGGAGCCATTTATTTCGCTTCAAAATACCCGTTCTCCAACAAAACTGTGACAATGATTACGCTACTATGTCAACAAGCGAGTATTAGCATTGCAAACGCCCTTCTCTTCAGATCTGTACAGGCTGGAACGCGAGAGAATCTGAAAATGATTGCTGCTCAGCGAGAGTTCTTGGAAGACGCCCGTCGAAGTAGGGAAGATGCTTTGAAAGCTACAAAGGCATGCATTATAATCCGTCTCTTCGACCTTTGTTCACATCCGTCGTAGATCAAAAGCAATTTCTTAGCTTCAATGAGCCATGAGTTACGGACTCCTTTTAGGTGGGCATCAAGAGTTTATTCCGAAAGGTACAAGCTTGCTCAGTCGATCGAAGTTCATTTTATGGATTGCTTGATCTTCTTTCTGGGACAGAACTCAACCCAGGACAGAATGAAATTGTTCAAACTGCGAAGCAGTCTTGTGAATTGCTTTTGAAGGCATTTTGAGCTTTCCCATCCGCACACTTCAATGTTAATTTTTGACAGATTATCGACTCAATCCTCGACTATAGCAAGCTGGAAGCTTCAGGTCAGTCATGAAACTAATTTGAACAATCCAAGTTCCTGATGAGCCCGATTATATTACTCAACTTACAAAGCCGTAAAGCTGGAACCAAGTGGTTTTCTTGTAGAGGTGTGCATTTCTTTCACCCTGCGAGTTGGACTGATCATCTTGCGGTAGAATATAATTGCAGTGAATATCATATCATTGTCACGTACCAAAGTACCACAGCATCTAATATCACGTTAGGATTGCATGGAGTTATTACTGCCAATGGCAACAGAGAAGCTCGATTTATCTTTTAACATTGAACCTAATGTTCCAGATTGTACGTTGAGAGGATCATGGTCACTCTAGAGCATACAAACTCATAGCATATTAATAGGGGTATATGCCGATTACGCCCGTATCCGCCAAGGTGATTTTGTACGTCTTCTATTTGTCAAAAAACTGACCTATTCCAAAGTTTTAATGAACCTTATTGGAAATGCTGTCAAATTCACAGCTAGCGGCTATGTCCGTGTTAACTGCTCTGCAGAGCAGGTAGTGCAAAGCACAGGCTCTTCAGACACAATGGCATTGCTTAAGTTTGAGATTTTGTCAGTCAATTTGTTGCCGCTCTTGTACATGACCTCAATTGTAACTCAATAGTGATACTGGGATCGGTTTGTCAGCTACAGATGTCGACCTACTTTTTGTTCCCTTTCAGCAAGCAGATGTGCGTCCGATTCAAACGGTTGTGACATTAATTAATTATCCAGTAGAACTCTTCAACTCGTCGCTTTGGCGGAACTGGCTTGGGGCTCTCAATCTCCAGGCAATTAGTCAAGCTCATGGGAGGTTCAATAGGAGTCAACTCTACACTCAACGTTGGATCTCAATTTTGGTTTACCATCCCTGTCAAACAGTATACTTCAGACGATACCCGCAAGGCAAGTCGACTTCCATGTTAACAATCGCCAGGTCCTGAACACCAGTAGGCCAGCTTGGAGCTTTATCAACTAAAATTGAACCTCAATCGGACGAGGCGCTTAGAAATATTAGTGTTTTCGTCTTCCGAGGCGACAGTCAAATTCTTGAAGATGGTTCTTGAGCAGTTTCGCGTCCACACCACAATGGACAGAAAAGAACTTCGGACTAGGATACGAGCATACGCTGAAAGTGGTGTTACTTTGGATTTCATCATCTCAGATGATCGGATCGAAGGGGCAGCTGAAGATCTTGCTCGTATCTTGGATGAACTGTCCTTGAAGGGAACTAGGGTTATTCACTTTTATACTCCCACTATCAGTCATACTGGACAACTTGCCGTTCCCACTAGTGATAAGCACCCCCTCATATTCAGGCTGACGAAGCCTCCAAGGAAATGTCGTATGTTGCAGGTTCTGGCGCGGTTGAAGAACCTTCCCGACAAGTTGACACCCATCCATGTATCCGATCTCATGAAAGCTGCTGAAGATGGCCTTTCTGCTCAGCGGATGCTTTACGGGAATGTGCTGATCGCGGAAGGTATATACCTCTATCACTGCTGCGGGAATTCTATCCAACTATATCACTTCAGATAATCCGATTGCCCAGAATCTCTTGGTGAAGCAACTCGAGAGACATGATCTCAAAGTTACTGCTACAAGCAACGGAGAAGAGGCTATATCCGGCAAGCACATTTTCTTCAGATCTGCTATATTATAACCGACATTCTAGAATGGGAGAAGCATGAACCAGGTTACTACACTTTGGCACTTTTTGACCATCGTGAGTACAATTATCATAGTCATCTCCTCTATCTCCTCTTTTCCATTATTACTTCAGATATGCTTATTTGTGATGGCGTTGAAGCTGCTAAACGGCTGCGTTTGCTTGAAAATAAGCGGAAAACTTCTGTCTATCTCCCAGGTAGTTAACACCATCACAAATTTGATTTATGATCTGACGGAATAAACCTAGTCGTCGCTCTTAGCGCAGATTGCCAAGAGGCCACAAAACAGTTGTGTTTGAGTGCTGGAATGAATGCTTTCTTCAGTAAACCCTTGAAGAAAAGTAAGTCCTATATAGTTGATGGTGTGCGCCACACCTAATGCATTTTTTGAAGACGACCTTCTCGCTATTCTGACGACGTTCGGTCAAGGATATGGCACTTCACAACTGCCTTCCTAATCGCCTTCCTGTTCGGAGTCTTTAATCCACTTTACTTTTAAATGCTCTCAGAAGTTGCACTGCTACGCACTTGTACATTTACTGCTGCTTTGATTTCGGCTTTCAGGGTGCTAGAGAGACCATAATTTATCAAGTTTTGTCGGGATAATTCATACTTTGGCTGCTCTCGCTACCAGGATGTTTAATTAAACGTAGTAAACATAACTATGACTATTCTACATATAAAAGCGAGTTGATGAACAAATTAAACCATTGTCGCATTTAACGTGTTGGGTAGGGCGCAGGGTATGGTACATTAGCTGCAGGATTGAACGTCTGGGGATTCATCGCCTGTGAATGAACACGGGTTGGAGCACCCTGAACTTGATGAGGCATAGGCACTTGTTGTTGCACCTGTGGAGGATACATCATGGGCTGACGCCCATATTGCATTTGTTGCTGTAAATGTTGCTGCTGCTGTAAATGTTGCTGGGCTTGATGAGCATGAGGGTGGGGGAAGTTATATGTTGGGGGACCCATGGCACCTGGAGTAGGATTGTAGGCGGCAGGGTTGGCAACACTAGTAAAATAGGGGTGAGAAAGAGCTTGCGAGGCCGACAAACGCTCTGCCGGATCAAACTTAAGCAGTTTCTCCAAGAGGTCGATGGCTAAAAAGTATTCGATTGAGCATTCAAAAAGTGTTAATTATGACAGACCTAGAGGTTCCGCTCTCGGGAGTAACTGGGCTAAACTCATTTTTGGATACCTTGGATATTGCTTGATAGTGATTTCAGGCTAATCAATCTGTTTAAGTAGTGTCATGAAAAGAGCGAACGGGTGTCAACTGACGGAGTCCTTCAAAATTTTGGCGAATCGCTCATCGGTAGGAGTGCCAATAATGCGCATGATATGAAGTAATTGATCCTGATTGTCTCGACCGCGGAAGAGAGGAACTCCAGAAATCATCTCAGCAAAGATGCAACCACAAGACCAAACGTCAATTGATGTGCTATACGTCCTTGATCCAAGAAGCACGTCAGGAGCTCGATACCACAGGGTCACCACCTATACAGTAAAGTGTGTTTGATAACCAATGCATATTATGAACTAGATGCTCACTAAGTGCTCACCTCGTTAGAAAATGTATTGACTGGAACGCCAAAAGCTCTTGCTAAGCCAAAATCACCTAACTTAAGCTCCCCTTTGCGATTGATAAGTAGATTCTGGGGTTTGAGATCTCGATGCAAAACTTGATTTTCGTGGCAAAAGGCAGTCCCCTTCAGAAGTTGGAACATGAAGCTTCTGACGACTTTGGGATCTAGGGCGCCACGATCACCGTGTTGATCCATGTACTTTTTGAGGTCCTGCTCGCAGAACTCGAAAATGAGGACAAGTTTTGTTTCGCTATGGATGACATCGTGAAGGCGAACAATGTTGGTATGCTTTAATTCTTTCATCAGAGATATCTCACGGATCGCAGTAGAGGGGGTCCCTTCTTCTGCATCCAGATGGATTTCTTTGAGTGCCACTATCTCGTTCGTTGTACGAGATCGACCCTAGACAATGGTGAAGGAAGACATGATACACAACTGAGGCAACTTACCTTGAATACGTTGGCATATGTACCCTCACCTTGAGTCAAGATGAGTTGAATGATACGTGTGAGTAAAGTTAGCTGACCTAGTTTCTCCAGCTGTGAAAATGTCAGCGGTATGATGATAGTGAAGGCAAAAGGCCTACCTGAATATAGTTCATGAGGGAAGCAAAAAAGACACAGGGGGTATAGTAGCGAGGCAAAGGAGTTGATAGTGGTTTGTGGAAGAGGATGAAGAGAAAGCTGTGGTACTGCTAATGACTACCTCTTATGGGCTTTGCAGTCGGCCCGCCTCCCTGCTTCCATAAAGTATTATGTAATAATTGAGACATCACAACATCTGTATACCCTTACATTCCACTTGGAAGTTAGAACATACCACGAAAACATACTTGATTTGGTGTTTTCACAAAAAAAATATGAATACCATTTAGATAGTTTATATACCACACCACTGAGCATCACAAGTGCATCACCAGTTCCATCACTAAAGTGACGTGACGCAGGCTTTTTCGTTACCACGAGAATTTGTATTCCGACTAGGCATTCAGGTCTCCGAGTGCTCGGATAACACTCAGAATTTTTCTTAGAGGCTTCTACAGGTGAATACTTACAATACGACATTCTCCGCGTGCTGCATTGGTAGTATTTCTTCCTTTCTACCGAAACAAGTTCTCAACTAGACTTTTAGCGTTATCTCAAGCAATTAATTGAAAGCGTATACCTTGAGGACCTCTCCAGAACGATACACAACCTGTGAGTGGTCTGTCCCTCCGCTCCAGGTCGTCATATTCATTGCAGGGGCGCATCAGCTTATTATGAACAAAAGATACGATGAATCATCCATTGCGATTGGTTCGGGAATAGAGCTGGGTCACGATGAAAACATGGACGAAGCCATAGCCCGAGACAGTGACCTTAGAGTTGGTCAGGCAGAACTCTCCCTAGGTCAACGGTTGGCCTCTGTAGTCGATGCCGGCGTACACCGATCTTCTGATAGCGAAGATGGGAAGGATAACCCAACAAAATCTCAGTCGATGAAAATGAAGTCAAGGAAAAGGCTTCGCATCGTTCCTGCGAATTCTCTCACGAGGACCCTAATTCAAGCCCTACATTCTTCTGATACGAAGCTCACAGAGACCTGTCTGGCACATTCCAACGTCGACCTAATACGCAACACCGTTAAAAGATTACCTCCCCAGCTTGCTATACCCCTGCTGAATGCTTGCGTTGAGAGACTGGGGAGGGGTGCACGAGTCCAAAATATGAAAGGTGGAGGGGCTGGGGCAAGCGCTCAACGCGGCATGACATTGGTGATCTGGATAAAGACAGTCTTAACCGTTCATACGGGCCATCTCATGACGGTGAGCATCGGTTCGTAATGATAATGAAACCCTTATTTCTTGACTATCGATAGGTTCCGGACCTTGTAGCTCGACTCTCAGGTCTTCATGCCACTCTCACTGCCCGATTAGCTCTACAAGAAAGGCTCCTCTCACTGAGCGGTAAATTAGACATGGTCCTTTCGCAAATTGAAATGCGTTCTCTGATGGCATCAAAGGATGGCAAGCCTACGTCAAGAGTACAAGAATCAAACGTGAAGCACTATGTCGAAGGCGAGAGTGATGCAAGTGATGGCGAAAATGCTCAAACCGACGTGGAACTCGAGATAGGCGATGAAGAAGGTAGTATGGAAAATGTCGAGCTCGGAGGCGACAGCGAGGATAAAGACGAAGATGGAGAAATTGACAATGAAGATGATGATGGCGAAGATGATGATGATGACGGACCATCCAACGACTTCATTGACAACGAAGCAGAAGAGTACAACGATGACGACGATGATGACGATGATGAGACTGAGTGACTGAAGATGATATCAGACGAAACAATAATGTACAATCAACAATTATCTTTCTGCGCCACTCGATCTATCTCTGGACACTTATCCCTGGGTGGCCTGATGAGCGTCTTGAAGACCGATGAGATAGTCTTGCTTCTGGTGCAGTATGACGTTTTTGTTTTGTAGCAGACCGCAGATTTCCTTGGTATGCCTCCCCCAATTTAGACTCCTTGTAGTTTGTATTTGTCAATGTGAATTGCTCTAGAAGGCAACTACCTACCTCATACTTCCTTACTTGGTCTGTCGACAAGACCTTTTGGATTTCTTCTACGAATGCCGAAGTTCGGCCGCCAACTGTTATCCACTTAATCGTTGCAGGTCCCCCAGATGGCTTGGTCCATCAGATTTGGGCGCCCAAAGGACATGAGCACTCACTAGTTGAAGGGTTTTTTGTTGAGTTCTCCTCCCCTTGCCCTGGTAGATGATAAATGATAGTGCCGATGAGTTAATATCAGATCACCTACCCAACGATGTCTGAAAAGCCAATTATCGGGGAACTTGCTGTCATCTGCATTGAAAGATATCGCTGTTTCACATACGTATTTGATCTTTTCGTGAAGAAGTTGGAGCTGTCCTTCGTTGAGGGTGTAACATCGTTGCTCAGGGTGTATACCGGCATGATATAATACTTCATCTTCCAATAAGCCATCAAAAACAATTTCTAGTATAAGAGAAGTGAATTCCTTACCCGCAACCCAGTTTCCGACGCCAGCACTAAAAGACTGATCTAATAGCAGAGCCTTGATGGCTGTTCCTTTACGCTTGCTGATCAAGTTGGAAAACTCTGCTAGGGGCGGCATCGAGTGAATTGGATCGAATCCTAATCCAGAAATTGGCGGGTCAGAAAGAGGGGATGCGCATAGACGAATACGACCCAGTCTTCGGGCATCTCTGAATGCAATCTCAGTAGTTTGGCCAGTTTTGGAATCTAGAAAGTGCAAGATGAACTGCTAGATTGAGACCTGTCCAGAACTTGAGGTGTATCTCATACCTTCATCCACCGTGGCGGCCATTCAGCATCAGAAACATTAGGAGTCTCTCTGTAGTGGGTTGACGACTGATTTCTAACCTAGACATTGAACAGATACTGGGATCAGGTTTGTGATAATATGTACGACTGAGAAGAGCCTGTACATGAAGCATCCCAGTCATGCCGAAATGCATGACAGGGTGTTCTCCAGCACCATCTAGCTCCATATAAAACACCTTTCCTGTGGGAAAAATAAAGTCCAGGCTGCTCATCATCTCGCAGGGTGCCACAAACCATATCTGCGTGTCATGATCAACTTACGCCCAGTCAGAGTTTTGGCCTATCATGTTTTTGTATGCGTGACGTCAGAAGAATTAGACTCTGAGCTCACGAAGTCGATGTGGGTAATGCCAGAGTATACGAGGACGTCTTCTTCGGTTTCAACTTTGACAATCACCTTACCAGCACCGAATTCATTGAGCAACCGCGTCGCTCGCTCCACCTCTGGAAGAACACCATTAGTTAATAAATCGCGACATTTGAGTACGAGTTAATATACCTGGTAATTCAGGCATGGTGAATTAGACAAGAGATGGAGATTCTGATGAGAATGGCAAGTTTGGGGTGTTCCGGCAGTGGCTAACTGATGTAAGAAGCTCTAGAGCTTAGTCAATCAAAACACTGAACCCAACGGACAGACCATGTTATAACCAACGAACATTTCTGCTCTGCATATTCGACTCTCCTCTGCCTCGTTTGGCATGAACCTCACATTGTTGCTCTGCTCAACGGAGACCCTTATCTTTCTCTCTTCTGTGCTCTACTTGACACACTATAAACCTGGACCTTGTGTATTGTAGGTTAGAAATATGTGGTTCAAGTCACCATCAGTCAACGAGATAATCGACAAACAGTGGGATGATTCCTACACTTGAACAGTCAACGGAAGTGATAATCAGGCACTTGAACTCGAATAGTGTCAATAAGTCAACAAATGAACAATAGTAGTGTCTAACTGTGAGAGAGTAATTCATCTCGTCCCACATTGTAGGACAGCTGGTCTATAAGGCCAGATTGAGGCATGAAAGCAAAGTGGACCTACATTGATTAATACATTCATCAACATGTCATCTACTACATAGCATCACATTGACTACTAACCAAAGTTTACTCAAGCATCCTACTAAGTCCGACCGCGGATTGTGCTGGTATGTTGTATAATAAAAAAAACCCTACTAGATTTATCTGACCATGTTCATATGCGCGCATCCAGCTTGTTTCACTCCCTTCATGCATGACTACCACACTCACTGAGACCACTGTTACATTCTAGAGGAGATTTCACCCTCTATCTGCAAACATCACTTGGAGTCTTCATGGTGTTCCTGTACAAATCCAATGCCTACAGATCAGGAATGGCCCCCACTTGTCAGAAACCTACCGTTGAAACAGACCACTAGAGGAATACTCTGAGGAGGGACTCGAAGTCGAGCACCCCAAGGCACTACCCAATAAACAAATACCTTTTTCTCCCTTTCATTTTCACTACTGCCCTAATAACATCTTCGAACATGCAGCTATCCACTAGCAAACTTTGCCCACACCCTACTCCCTTGGCCACATGCCTCTTGTAGACAAACATCGGGCCTATTATTAGGCCCTCCGCGTCTTAGTAATAGGGAGCCATCAAGAAGCCATCATGATCAGTAAGCTGACTAAAATCTAGAGATTAAACATGTAAATAGTTAAATAATTGAATGATCATCTACCGTGTGTTTGCATATCAGTTGCGAGTGATTAGGTGCTTTGTTTTGGGTTTTGTATATGTACCATAGAGTATCCTACCACAGACTGCAAGCACCGCGTTACAGATTTTGAAGGAAAAATAGATGTTCTTAGTGATCATGTTTTATTGGACAGCTTCTGACAGTGAGTCAGTGATATGATGAGTAATGTCAGTAGTAGTCCAAATACACACACACAATTTTTGTTGGTATATAAACGTATTTCGCGCAGTGAATAATTCTGCTAGTTGGTAATGATGCTTGCATTGAATTGTGATAGTGCACCAGGTCCTGGTACATCTCGCCAGCCACTTGGACTCAAGTGGAGGTCGTCATTCCATTTTACCACATATGTCATTGGGTTAGGTTTGTGCGAAATACTTCCACTGCAAACGTGAATAACCTATCATCAGGCGCTACAATTGATATGATTGTTTACTCGATTATTATCCCCGTCGTTCCATTTCAGCTAGAACATCTAGGGTATACTGGAATATCTGCCTTGTCAGGATGGTTGATTTTTGCCTTCGTAAGTAATTTTTCGTGTTCTAGCATTCCCTTGCTAATAATGTTCGCCCGGGTTCAGTCAGGAGGCCTTATAGTTTGTGAGTTACACTTCTGCCGTTTTACTGAATTAATGGAAGTACAAAGCGACAATACCAGTTGCTCTATGGTCAGAGTGTTACAAGGCTCGCAAATACCCCTTGATCGGAGGTCTACTATTTTTGATAGGCTCCCAAATTATGTTCATGGAAGCTCCATCATTTGCAGTCATGTGTATTGCTCGAGTGATCCAGGGGGCTAGCTCTTCAGTTGTCTGGGTGGTTGGACTGGCCTTCCTGTATGTCTCTCAGATTTGTCTCAAGTAATGGGATAACAATGTTCTGGTTCACCAGTTGTGATGCAACACCACGGGAGATCATTGGAAGTAAGTAACTATTATCGGCATCTTAACGTCTTTGTTCATCAAAATCATTTGTTCAGGGCAAATTGGGTTTGTGATGAGTGGTTTTTCTCTTGGGTATACACTTCACGGTGCTCTGTTCAGTTAATACTAATAAATTGCTAGGCTTATCCTAGGACAACCGCTTGGAGGCCTTCTGTATACCCGATTTGGTTTCCGAGGACCTTTCATCTTCTCACTTATCTGTACCTTTGTTGACCTTGTTTCGAGGTTTGTCGTCATCGAACCCTCAGACGCCAAAAAATGGGGCGTAGATCCCACAATCCTATCTAAACCGAAACCCTCAAATGGAAATATCAATCTGGAGGCCGAAAGGGGTACAATCAATCTGGTGTCAGTGTCAGAGCCTCAATCGGGGATCGAGATCCAAAATGATGCAACGCGCCCTTTCCAGGGAGCTCGTGTAAGCAGTCAAGGTAATTTCGTCAGTGAATCCAAGGGTACAGTAGACGAGGTAGAGGAGTCTCTATCTCTTCTTCAGGTACTACTCAGATTATCAAAGTCGCCTCGTGCCCTTGTCGCTCTGGGGATCGTATTCGTTTACGGGTATCTCATGCTATGCTATCTATCGCTTTCGTGATCTAACTGTGTCATAGGTTTATATACAGTAGCCAAGAGCCCGGATTGCCGCTCCATTTACAGTCCGCTTGGGGTTTGACTTCAAAGGATGTCGGGATTCTTCTCTTGGCCCTATCGGTTCCGATTTTTTTCTGTGAGTTCTCTGGTTGGTAATAGCCATCTTTGTTCAAGAATCATCCAGCATCTCTGTTAACCGGATGGCTCACTGATATAGTTGGAGTGGAATGGGTAGCAGCAATTTCGACAATTTTAGCGATACCATGGTGGGGGGTAATCACTATCAATAGCTCTCTTCCTCTTTTCGGAATAGCATTTGCCCTTGAAAGTAAGCCCGTGCTAGGAATCTGAATTATCAATATCATGATATTTTTGCAGACTTTTTCACCTGGGGGCCTGTCTCTCCTATCACCGTCGAGCTTGCTACCGTGTCAGAGAACATCCAAGGTGTTGGATGTAAGTTTGCCCAAGATATATTCTTGTTTCTATGAGCTTACTGGATTAAAGATGCTCATATATATGGAGCCTACAACATTGCGTACGGAATTGGAACAACTGGTCAGTCCTGATTCGGCAGATAAGCAAATGACAATTAACTGATTAGAACCAAAGTTGGTTCGATTGTTGGTGGACAGGTAAGAGTTGAAGATCCTGATAACATTGGCCCCTATCGTGTTTCTTATCAGATGTATGATCACATTCAAAAAGGCTGGTTCGCAGTCTCTATTCTGGGAGCAGCAATGTTATTCACAGGGCTTGTGTTAATCATTCTATACACCGGAGACAGACCGCTGTTGTCAAAGCTGATATCTAGCCGGCTGCAGTCAACTCTGAGATAAACCCATACCTGTAGTAACCCATAGATTTTTCTGGACGTCGGATGTCTAAACATTATTCATATCCTGTCGAAACCCACAGCTGAGGCCTTCTCCCAACTGCTATGAATTAATTCAGAGTTGACTGTATATCTGTGTGTGACATGCCATTCAGACTGGTGATATTCCAATAGTTGCCTCTTCACTCATCGAAATCCACAGATTATTGTTCCCGAAGTGCCTACTGTTCTATAAGTCTCAAATTTATCGTTCTACTTTGGGCAAGTTCACCCCTCATCTTCACAGTGGGATCCCCAACTGTTTGATACATCGGTATTTGAACTGACAGCTTCCATTTGCAGGTCATTCACATGGAAACTAACGGCACCAATCCCTGTCCTTTCCCTTCAAATTCTCCCAATGTTACCGATGAACGAACCACAGTCCCTGGCCCTTCCAATCTACGTCCCATCGTCATCAGTGAAGTTTCCCAGGAAACACACCAACATCTACACGAAACCTCAGCAGCTGTGGATGCGGCTTACAATCGGATTCGTCAAATTCGTCGGAGACTTGCGCAACTCACAGAGACCCTCCCGACGACACTTGCTCAATTTGGTCTTCAAGAATTGGAGCAGAGATCGGACCGCACAATTTCACCACCGCTGGATTTTCAGCACACTCCTATCGATGGACAAGGAGTTGCCTTTTCGGATTCCAACCCCCATTCTATAGGTTCCTGGCAAATGAGCCCCATTCAGAATGCACCCTGGAATGGAATTCGGACAATGAGAGTTAGTCAAACGAACCTTGCGGGCGACGACGGATCAACTCTTCTAGGCAGGCGAGTTGCTGCTAGGCTAGCCACGTCACCTATGGTCGAAGATATCGCTTCAGTCACAGACCAGCTAATACAAGATGCTGGACAAGTTTATGCTAGGACCTATGATTCTGTTGTCGCTATGACAAGAGGTTACGAAAGCGGATTCGAACAGTTTCTACCTATAGAAGGAGAGTGGATGCCAGCTGGTGGAGTCTCGACATCTGCACATGCACCTTCACGAAACATGTCCCAATTATCACCTCACCAATCTTCTCAAAGAACTGCATCCCAGTCATCTCGTTCTTCTTTGGGTTCATCACTGGATCCGGAGTGGGATCTCGGTTCGACCCATAACCTTGTATCATCAGAACGATTGTCCCTTCTGTCGAATTTTTCTGTACAAGATCTCCTACGACCCTCAACTTCGTCAACCTCTAATCCGCCGGGTCGTTCACTCATTTCTGACGAGCCCTTAAGTAATGCCTTGTCCGAGACGGTTGACCCTATATCTGAATCTCGACACCACCTCATTGCCGATTCCGATCCCGCGTTCCAAGGTCGAAATTACGTTGTACATAGACGTTACGATCATAATGGGGAGGAACTTGTTCACAATATAACAGTCGACTGGGACGAGGATGACTCTTGGTTGATGCCCTCTCCAAATCGCTCTCGTCAACACCGCAACCGTTTCAGCAATCCCAATCCGGATTTTGACATCTCGAGGACTGATACACTCGAACCGCAACCAACACCAGATAGTGTTGCACCTGTCACACAATCCGGACCCTCTCTACCTACTTCAGCTTCCAACTCCTCTGTGTCTCCTAATCCTGGCGAAACACCTCCACGGAGAAGAGGATGGGGTAAGTTTTGATTTGTCTTGTAATGCCACTGAATTGCTCTTATTAATTTATCACCAAAAGCACGGCTTGACCTCGACGGTAATGAGATATCATCTGAAGAAGAAGAAGAATATGAGCGTTCGCGCGCGGGCAGTCGTATCCGTGCTGTGCAACACGTACGAGTCCCTGCACAGACTACGGGCATCCTGGTGTCACCCATACCATCTACACCACCACAGCAGGAACCTGTCCTCCATCAGACTACTACTAGGAAGCCGCTCGTCGTTCTGAAGCACGATCCATCGCTTTCCTACCCTGCTCATTTCGTGGATCCTCTACCTATGCCCATCGGTGAGATGGTAGAATCCGGAAAAACGGCGAAACGCGAGCCTATCCTTCTTCCACGGCATTCCATTATGGCCGGCCGCTGACCCTGTCCATATATACATCTTTTGCCTAATGAGATGATAAAAACGCCCAATATTGTTGGTTCCGGGAGGAATTTTGATCGTATTACACATTACATAAAAAAATGTCTGCTTCGTCAAAGACAGGCTTTCCTATATTGTTAGCAATAAGTTCGAGGCTGGCTGTCAAAAAAAGTCATACGATCATCGTCACCGAGAGAGCCAATCAAACGAAGCTCTGGCCTTTGCCGAGATATATATACTGGATCCAATTCTTTGTCATTCCACAGACGCGTTTCTTTTGACTCCCCACCTACCACTTGTGTCATTCTATATACATTCATGACAGTCGGTTAGATTCGAAGGGGGTGGGGAGTTCAAAGCTTTCCTCATCTTGAAGGGCCTCAGGAAAGATGAGGTGGTTTTACGCGTTAGAAGAAAAAAAACAGTGTTGTTGGAATGTAACCCAACTCCTGAGCAAAATCGTGTTTGCAATGGGGGGGGGACTTGGTCAACCTCACACATTTGTAGAATTTTTTCATACATCAATTACGAATAAAATAAAATAAACACGGGCTTGTGTGTGCGTATGAGGACGGAAATGAAAAAGTTGAAGCGGAAATGGATTCTAACTTTGCCGAGACGCAGGAAGGGTCCCTAAACAGGGCCTCGATGTCAGGGATGTACCTACAGAAAAGGCATATGGGGCCAAGTTTGCTCCGTGTTTTCTCTCTCGAGAAAGAGAGTTGAGCTTGTGTGGCATTGATCGTGTCATCATATAATCTACGTAGTAAAACAAAACACTAGATATACGACTTGCATACATAAAGGGGGGAGTGTAACATTACTAACCCCCTTCTTATCCAAAAAAACCAAGGCAACTGGCAAAACCTCTAGGACATTCTAGTCAGAAAAGAGGAAGGGGGGTGTTGTAAATATCTCTCACGTTCTTCCATGTTCTTCATCCTCATTCTCAGTTTGAAACCTTTTTGATCGAGGGAGATCGAATTCACATTTCCATCCGCATACCAAGAAGCAAACTGAATGCCAAAAACGGGTTATGTATATATATATCTATATAGCCATTTCTAAAACATAGGTGCACACCGGAGGGAAGGAAGGACAGTCAATCAATAACACCAACCTCGATCTAAAAAAAAGTTTTAAAAAAAGAACAATAAGAACATAACCATAAATCAACAACGAAAGACCAAAAAAAAACGAATGTACCCATCACAAGCAAATATATGTAAAAGAACGACCGACCATAAGGACGAGAGAAAAAACCCTTCTTCCATTCATTCTCTGCCAACAGCCACACACTCACCACCACCACCACCACCACCCGTCCCAATCTTATTCATCCAAGCTCGAAAAGTACGCATACTACCAGCCCCAACACTCTTCATACTATCCACATCACTCCGTCCACCACAGCTTTTAGCACTCTGGAAACTCTCATAGGAAGACGCATTCTTGATCAGAGAATTCACACTCTGAAAAGCATCCGCGCCCATCACAATCCCTTTCGGTCGCGTACGACCTGCCACGTTCGGACCGACAGGTCTTTCGGTATTCATGCCGTTGTCAAGTTGAGAGAAGACCGTGGTCACAATAGAGGCGTTGGGTGCGTGGGTACTTCGGAGCGACCTAGAACGATGATGGTGGCCTTGGTAGACGGAAGTAGAAGACAGAATCGGTGAGTTTGACGAATGTCCGCACCATGGGCGTCCATGGATCTTATTAAGAGATGTACTCGACGATGATGCCAGAATGGATCGACTCGGAATTGGCTGGTGGAGAGGAGAAGATGGAGATGGCATCGGAGAGTGGGTCGAGGAAGGAGAGCGAGAGGGTAAATGCGACCCTAACACATACGGTCCGGAGATAGGCTTGCGAGGAGACACAGACGGACTCGTGTCTAGCTTCTTGTTGTTCTTTGGTTGTATTTTATTATCTTCTTCAAGCTGTATCAAGGCGTTGGGTGACTCGGGCGACAGGGGAGCCGAAGAAGTAATCGAGAGTGAAAGTGGTGGAGGGGGTGCTTTGCGCGTCGTGAGGCCCATTAATCTCCTCAATCCAAACCCAGGAGTAGTCTTCTCTTTCTCTTCTCTCCTTTGTTCCTGGTCAGAAAATGGTGGCAGTGGAACGATAGACGCCTTCATTCCGTCCTCCTGCTCTCGTCGACTTTCTTTCTCGATCAATTTCCTTCCTCTTGACAAGAACCCCCACCCCATCTTCTTGAGCCCATACTTCGTCTCTTTCGACTCCTCTGCAAAATGCTTGTGAGTCCCAAGATAGGTATCAATATCCATATCAATAGCCTCGATATCCATACCACTGCATTCTCTCAACACCATCCCCTCCTGACCCTCTCCTCTTGCTCCTACAGCAGGTATATCATCCTGCCCTTCATCTGCTCTGTCCTGCTCCTCCTTTGCGTCCGTATTGCCAGTGTCACAGCCATAAATAAAGTCTTTCCCATCATGCTCATAATAACCTGATCTATAATATATCTCAGGTATCTCAACAAACTTGACGCTTTTGACCGTGCCTCCGCACGCAGAAGCCTTGGTGGACAAAGACGATGCACGCGTGAGTATCGATCGGGTTTTGGGTAATGAAGAGAAATGGTGTGATGGTACATATGGGGGTGATGTTACTCGACTTGGCGTTCGAGTAATAGAGGAAGGATTTCCATAATGCGATAAAGAGATCAATGATGAATGAGCTAGTCTTGAATGAGGTTGATAAGTAGGAGAAGAGGGTGAGAGCATCGTAGTACTCGTTCCACATGTAGTAGAACCAATTACAGGACCACCCGAGCCATGCCGTTGACCACAAGGACTCGAATTCATAGAAGGACTCAATCCAGAACCAGGGGAAGTCGAAGGTCTTCGTGGTCTAGAGCCCACATCCACATTTGCATTTGCAATCGTGCCAAGGCCAAGACCCATTCCCGCCGCCGTCGCATTACCGGTAAGCTGCGCGTATGCTTGAGACCTCGCAGAAGCAGCCGCATTGTTTCCACTTTCACCGACACCATCAAAGCTTACACTACTGTTAGTGGAACCTTGTCGTTGATGTCGACGTTGATACGATTGATTTAGAAGGAATTTCTTCTCTCTACCATGTCCGTGGAGGTGGTAAGAAGCTGGAGTATAACCAGTGCTATTAGATGAAGAGCGACGGAAATAGTGGGCCCTAGGAACGGGAATAGGCTTTGATGTAAAATCACTAGGATCCTGAGGAGCGGGTGTAATGGGAGTACATTGCGAGTTGACCAAAGAGGAAGTAGTAGAGCATGAGCTCAGTGTTCTATTGGTCATTGATGTTCGAGCTGTAGTAGCGGTTGCGATGCTGGTTTGGGAGGTGAACGAAGATATGCGATCCCGACTTTTGGAAGGGTTCTGATTCGTATTGTTGCTACTGCTACTACTGCTCCGTCGTCTTCTACGCCTATTCTCAGCAGCAAGGCGAGGGGGAGGAGACGAGGATGATAATAGCAAAGGAGACATCTTCATGCCTAAATGTGGCACAGTTGGGGACGCATCACCTTGGTGTGTATTCACCCCCATGAAAGATATTGGTAGGGACGGAGAGGACGCAAATTTATCCCGCCATTCTATGCCTTTATCTCTCTGTGGATGTGAGGAAGGGCTCGTTCTTGAAGTGGATGTTGCGCTCAACGAGTGTCGAATTCTTGTCGGCATCCTCAATGAAAGCTTCTCGCTCGCATACTTGGCATTCTTTAGATGGTAAACGGAGTTGGATGGTGGAACGAATAAAGATGGAGAAGCAGCTGATGAAGGAACCACAAACATCGGTGTAATCGACGAGTCTATAGAAATTTGAGTTTGCGAGGGTATGGATTTGAGTATTCTATCATTTTCAGGATGTCTCGTCGCAAATACCGGAGTCAGAGATGGAGATATCGCTGCCCCAAGACCGCTATGGGGCGCAGACCACATAGACTTTCCAGCACGCCTATTCATCATAATACTGGTGGTGCTGGGAGACTGCTCAAGGACTCTAGGTGTCCCCAGTAGGGTCGCACCCGTTGTCGTAGGCGAATGTCGCCGCTCCACCACTTGATTTCCAGTCATCAAAGAAGAACCAGAATCTGTCATCGGCGAATTGTTGCCACCGCCACCGCCACCGCCACCATAGTGTCGATTTTTGAGAGGCGACACGCGGATCAAAGACTGCAGTTGCAAATTCGACACACTCGAATTTGACATTGGGCTTGTCGCCAAACTCGCGAAACCATAAACGCCACCGTGACTGCGGCTTGTCAGATTGGAACAAATGGAGGGATTACGTTCGAGCCCACTGGGAGAAGCAGGAGGAGTACCAACATCTACGAATTGAATGGTTGAAGATATAAATACAGGTGATGAGGGTCGAGGTTTGGCTGTGGTAGGTTGGAATTTAGATGAGCTCTTTGCTGGTGATGATAAAGTGGACGTGAGATTGTGACAAGTCGCAGCGGTGGCGGTGTGGCAGGATGAAGGAGAGCATGAAACCTGTTGCGGGGAACATGAGGCAGTCGCACTTTGACGTTGACCCGCATTGATACTAGCCGATCTATGCCTACTCAAGAGTGAAGTACCAATGGATATGTTACTACCTGAGCTTGACTTGAGAACCTTTGGCCTCCGATAGATCCACTCGGTCTGACGATTGCTGCGAGTACTACTCAAGGTAGAGGATGAAATGGAAGGAGAAGGGGAGGGTGGTGCAAGAGATGGGTCATGAGACAAGTATCGAGGAGGATAGAGATGGCGACGGGGAGGTGTAGGAGGAGGAGTGATGGGTTGCCTGCCCTGTTGAAAGAGCAGAGGGGGGGAAGCTGAATGGGAAGGTTGTGACATCTATGGCAGGGGCATGAGAGGAGGGTCAAGTAAGGGCGAGCGGTGGGTGGTATACTAACATGGACAAGTTCTGAGTGAGAATCGGAGAAAACGGTGTTGAAGAGAGCTCTAGAGTCTCGGTCTGGGGAAGAAGATTCCTGTATTGAAGATGAGAAAACCGGCGGAGAGAAAAAGGCAAGGACAGACGGAAAGGGCGTGTTGGTTCTCGATGAGGGTGCTGGCAGACAGCCAAGTGAGTTCTTCAAGGGTGAGTGAGTGAGCATCGTCTATTGAAAACATCAGGTAGGGAGGGAATAGGGAGGGGGGGCGTAACGCTGGGAAGAGGGGGAGACTATAAAAGAGGCCAAGCATTCAGAGAACAGGATCATAGCTAATACCGCACGGGTGACACGTGTACGAGATGGAATGTGTCATAGAAGACAAGTTTAAGAAGATTGCGAGGGACGGCCATGGTGTGGTCACGTGAGAGAAGTGGATTGAAGAGAGGGTAATATATTTACAGGGGGATAACTAGAGAAGTGGGCGGTCGGCGTGGAGACCGCTCCAGATGCCTCTTGTTGCTTCTGTTGTGCTCGAGACGGGGGAGCGCGTGAGATGCTTTATTTTAGCGCCAGAAGCGTCGAGAAGAAGCTGGACCTTTTGCTGGATGGCGGAGACCTCTAGGTCCTGAAGAGGAATGACCTTGTCACGGCCGTTGGCTAGAGAGTGCCCTTGAGTCAATGATGGGGTGAAGAGAAGGGAGGGGGACGGACCATAGAAGCCGCGGAGGATGGGTTGTCTGTGGATGCGTTGCTTGACGACGAGCTCGACGTGGGGGTTGTGGCGAGCGAGGGGGAGGAGGTGATTGTGGAGAAAGGTGCGGGTGTTGTGGGAGGAGGGCCATCTGTCGCAGCACTCGAATACGAGCTTGCGGATGGGAGGGATGAAGGGAGCAGCGAGGGAGGGGGCGGGCATGGCGGGCTCGGGCAAGATGAGAATTGAAGCGGAGACTGAAAAAGGAGTTGATGGGAGGAAGGAGGGAGGTGGGCGTCGACCATGAACATGGCTCGTGCGCAGAAGCGGAAGCGGGCTGGATCAGTGTCAGAGTCGCAGCGACGGATGCTGGAGGTGCTGGAAGAGTAGCTGTGTTTTTTTTTTCGAGTTGGAACGGCGGTCTGACTTTGGACAGGAGCGACCCTCTGGGATTACTTGACCGTGTTTTTCCTGCAAACGCCCAGGCTGCCTCTCTGCGTACTCTCCTCGCCAGACCCCAGGAACCCCGTGTGCTGTACGCTGCCATCCTCAATCTTCGCCCCCGTCCCTCTCCACGCCACATCCGCCCCTCCGACACCGCTGACCAGCAACGCGCCTTTTGTGCTCTCGCTCTTTCTCTTCTCGGCCCAGATATTCCTCCTCCCTCTCCGGAGCCCCGGTATGCTCTCCTCCAGCATCTGCCCTCTGGCGACTATTGGTCCTCCCTCACCTCCGACCGCCCCTCCTCTCCCTCCGGAGCCCTCAAGCACATCGGCACCGGCCTCGCCGATCTCGCCGCCGTCCTCCCAACGCCGCTCTCGACTCACTCTGCCACCCTCGCTGCCTACTCCCCGAAAAACAAACCTCCCACTAAGCCTCTTCCTCCACACCGCTCTCTCCTCGCAGCCTCCTTCCTCGACTACGGTCCATCCACAACCTTCGCTCCCACCGTCGACCATGACGGCGAGCTCGTCGGTCCTCGCGACCTGCGCCTCGTCTTCTCCTACAGAAATTCTCGCAAGCACTCGCATCCACCCGACACTGTTCCTCCCCTAGACGACGTCCTCCCCTTCTCTTCCTACCCTCTTCCTTTCGACATCCAGTCAGAGTTCGACGGCCTCCTCTCCCCCCAAGTCATCCAGAACCTCAACCTCGTTCTCGACACCGCTCATCTCGAGAATCTCATCGACGAGCTCCTCACTCGCACTCAACGCGCTCTCGTCCGTCTACAGGCCCTCCAGGTCGATCGTCTTCTACAACACCCCCCACAAGCTTCCCTTGACGAGTCCTCAGAAGAGTGGCAAACCGGTATTCCTTTCCTGTCCCCCTTTCTCTCTTCCTTCTCGTCTCACTACTCCCCACAGCCAACGGCATTCTAGAATCTCTGCAAACACTGGCTTCCCTTCGACCTCGAGCTTCCTCCAATTCCGACTTCCTCTCCATCATTCCACCTTCTTCCTTTCTTCGTAACCTCCACAAAACCCTCGCTTTACAGCCTTGTCCTGGTTGGCATGGCACTCTCCCTGAAAACCGCCTCACCGCTCTTCGTGATGATTCCACCGTCAAAGTACGTGCCTCCTCTGCTGGAACCGCTCAGACGGCCCCTGCCCCCTCCACCTCCTCATCCCCAGCTCCTTCGTCCGCCACTCCTCTTGTCGCCCCTGCCTCTTCAGCGACTGCATCCTACCCAG
>Ga0153942_1000035_pt1 | contig 51960 bp, 59 predicted proteins | sample TSNJ026MetaG_FD_104731 | JGI IMG/M metagenome (GOLD analysis project Ga0153942, IMG submission 104731) | Attine ant fungus gardens microbial communities from New Jersey, USA - TSNJ026 MetaG | ecosystem: Host-associated > Fungi > Mycelium > Unclassified | place: USA: New Jersey, Brendan T. Byrne... | reverse complement strand
TATTTGGATGACTTTGATGTTGATAAGACCGCTGCCCAACATAATAAATTAAGTTCCGACCCCTACTCAGAATAACAGCGGTTTAGAGTTTATCAGACACCTATAATAAATAACGCCTGCAGCATGTAAGGCGTTATTTTTGTGCATGAACATCGCACTCCATGGTTTATTGAAAAGCTACCCAAAGGAAACTGGCATACAATAAAGTTGTTAAGAAAGGGGTTTAAGTTAATGGAGGAAAGACGAAGAATAACACACCTTGAGAGAGCAAAGGCTGACTTGAAGATTGTGCAGAATAATTTACCATTAGCCCTGCACGAAGTTGATGTTGATATCTGCGCGTATCACTGCCAGCAATGTATCGAAAATGTAATCAAGCACATCGCAATAAGTAGAGGTCAGGATTACGATATGGAGCGGGGCTTACATCTTTCTATTACTGATCTGGATCTTCCTGATGTAGTACCCTTGGTCCAACCCTACGTTGACACACTGGATGCATGGATATCTACGGTTCAGCGCAGGGAACGCACCTGGTCAAAGAAGAAAGTAGTTGAGGAGATAAAGGGTGTCTGTGAGGCCATTGTAGCACTCGCAGATGATAAGAATAAATCAGGGAGATAGCGATTATGTATAAATTCTTGCTGGTCGTCTATAATTATGATACAATCAACTTACGAGTAGTCTAATCGTGAGTAGGCAAAGAAAGTGTGGTGTAAAAATGTTTTACGGTCGTCAAACTGAGCTTTCGGAACTAAACAGCCTATATAACAGAGAGGGCTTTAGGTTTGTCGTTATCTATGGCAGACGCAGAGTCGGTAAAACGGCGTTAATAACAGAATTTATAGAGGATAAAGACAGTATTTTTTATGTATCAATTGAGCAAAATGATAAAGCGGCGCTGGACAGCTTTTCGGTAAAGGTTATGGAGCGTTTTCCCGCTGCCGCCGCCATGATCACAAGCTTTCCCTCATGGGATAAAGCTTTTGAGTATATATCCGTACAAGCCGGCGACAAAAGAGTTGTACTCGCCATTGACGAATATCCGTACCTGGCTTCTGGGAATCAATCTATCTCTTCTATTTTACAAAAGCATATTGACTCGGACTTTAAATCGTCAAATCTATTCTTGATTTTGTGCGGCTCTTCTATGAGCTTTATGGAAAATCAGGTTTTGGGGTATAAAAGCCCGTTATATGGGCGCAGGTCGGCGCAGTTTCATGTCAAGCCTTTTGACTATTATGACGCCGCTTTGTTTTTCCCAAACGCGTCCCTTGAGGATAAAATGCTGGCATACGCCGTTTGCGGTGGAATACCTCAATATTTGAACGCTCTTGCGGAATATGACAGCGTAGCAGAAGGGATATATGAGTGTTTTATGAAAAAATCAGGACTTCTTTATGAGGAGCCTGGAAACCTTTTGAAACAGGAATTAAGAGAGCCTGCCGTTTATAATACGATTATCGCAGCTATTGCTGGAGGCGCCAGCAAGCTGAACGAGATTACGACAAAATCGGGTGAGGATAGTAAGAAGTGTTCTAAATACTTAAAATCGCTTCTGGACTTACAAATCCTCCACAAAGCGTATCCTTACGGCGTTAAGGCGGAGCGAAACAGCATATATATACTTCGGGACAATATGTTCAAGTTTTGGTATCGATTTATTCCGAGAAACGTGACGAATATTGAATCGGGTTTGGGTAGGCAGGTTCTTGAAAACCACATAACGCCTATGCTTCCAGCATATATAGGGCATATATTTGAAGATGCCTGTCATGAATATATGCTTCGCAAAAACGGTACGCAAAAGCTGCCGTTTATGTTCCGCGGCATTGGCAGATGGTGGGGAACGAACCCCAAAACCAGATCGCAGGAGGAAATAGACATTTTAGCGGATGACGACGGCAGAGCTATCTTCGGCGAATGTAAATGGAGTAGCCACAATGTTGATATGAATGTGCTGTCGGAGCTCAAAAGAAAAAGTGAACTGTTTACACGTTATTCAGATAAAAATTATATATTGTTTTCCAAAAACGGCTTTACCCCCGCCGTTAAAGACTATGCCGCGCAAAATGGCGTTATTCTGGTTGAGCTGAACATGCTTTATATATAGAAGACCGATAAATTCAGAAAAGGAAGGGATCTTTCTTGTAAAGCCGCTGTGTATATTGTAAGATAGGTGTATGAAACATCTTTAGGAGGAGTGTGAAAAGGTGCTTACAAAGAGTGTTTTGCAGGAAATAATAAATGACGTTGCTCCTAACAGCGTCACGCTAAAAAGAGTTGGTCTTGTTGGTAGTTTTTCGCGGGATGATTTTACCGACAAAAGTGATGTTGATTTGGTTTTTGACACAGGAGAAAAAATGATTGACGAGGCGGTGCTTTCAGCTGGATTGAAAATTCGCTCAATCATATCGAACCAATTTGATTGCGATGTTGACATAATAAACTATGCTACTATTATTTTACGCGCAAACGAGGAAAATTCTACTTATTGCGTAGAAGGATATAGGAAGATGTTAGAGGATTTAAAATGGATTTGGAGGAGAGAAATATGAGTTACATCTCTAAAGACGAACAAATACTATTAAAAATTCGGAGATATATGGATAAACTATCGCTCCTGTATAATACTATCGCAGAATTCTCGGATGCCGAAATTGATGAGGGGATTGAAGGGTTAGCGTTAGCTCAGTGCATGACTAATCTGTTTGAGCTGGCAAGTATTATTTCAAACGATGTTGTCGCAACAAAACTGTCAGTTCTTAGTTCTGGCAGAACATCAGGATTTAGAAACATTGCTGCTCACAATTATGATGCAATTAATTGGAGCATTGCAAAAAAGAATTGTAAATTAGTTTTATCAACTGTGACGCAGGAATGTCTTAACGAGTGTGTTACCGAACTTGATATTGAAAAGGCAAATACTAAGGACTATACAAAAAATTCAAGCATGAATTCCGACCCTTATAAATTGTAGTCAAAGAGCAGATAATCATTTATATCATTAACAATAAACACCAGCCATTACGTCGGTGTTTTTTTGTTGTAAAAAATAAGATTAGATTCGTTATTAACTAACAAAGGAAGGTGAGCAGATGGAGTACATCCTCGGAACGCTGAACAGGACAAACCTAGTTCGGTTGTTGAACGGGAGGCCCTTCTTCGACATAAGAGGAGACATACGGCAAGCGTATGTCGAAGATTGTTTAATTCACTCATATATCATTTACAATGTAGCCACGAAACTATGGTACATAATGGAACAAGAGCCTTTGAACATCCCGAAAATCTTAAACAGGCATGGCCGGTTGGCTTTCGTAACAATGGATAGGATAATTCGGGGGTGTGCTCTCTATAAAGTCAAATCAATAAATGGCAAGTACTTCGGAGAGATAGCAAGTGATAGAAAAGTGGTTGACATTCCATCACATAAATTAGATATGGAGGTAAGAAAATTTGTCGAGAAAACTATTCGTGTTAATGATTGTTGCTGGAACTATGATGACCAGTTGCAGCAAGTTGGACAGTAGTTCGGCACGGGAGATTTTAGAAAGCTATAACATCGATGTAGAAAAGCATTTGCAGCAAAAAAGTCAAGATAAGACTGAATCGGTAGATATTGAGGCATTACTCAACGACTATGAAAGTCTTCTCAAGAGTTTAGAGGATATAAAGGACAGTGATTCCAGAGTCAAAAAGATTTATGACATATTAAGAGAAGAATATGACTCCATCAATCTCACAGGCAAGTGTGGTAGCGCATTGTTAGGAGGTTTGGTTGATGAGTAATTGGATAATCGTTAATAGGCTGGCAGGATTTAAGATAGATACTAGTCTTTATCCCATGTTTAAGATTATTGATGAAACTGAGGTCGTTAGCGATGTAAGCATCTTAAACGAGTTTGTTGGGAAGAAATCACCCACACTTATACTCACGGAAAAACTCCCTAGAGCTGTATTGCTAAAGAAAGACACCAATAGATTTAGGATAGCAGTGATAATGCCCTCGTTGCGTGAGCTGGAGACAGAGTATGAACCTTTCACGAGCCAATACTTGAATCAGGTTGACTTCGTACTGACTACACGAGGGCTGAAAGATTCAAAGCTTAATCACCTAATATTAACTGCGATCACAAATTTCTAATTTAGAAAAAATTTGAGTTCACACAAACATATTATAGTACATCAAATTAGAAGAGGAGAAATACTTATGGAAAATATTGTGGGTTACGTGAATAGCAATGACAATCTTACTGTATTACCTATTTATGAAGATGGAGGTTATTTAACTTACGAGGATGACAGTGCGCAAATATCATACCAACTCGACCGTAAATTTACTTTTAAAAAGTTCTCTCATGCTGAAGGCGCGGCAATACTACTGCTTGAGAGGGCGCAAGAGGTAAATATGGGGAAAAAGACTATTGTGGGGATTGCATCGACAGCACAAGGATACATCGCTCTCGGAGTACGAGAAGCCTTTGAGTGTTATCTTTTGGACGGAAATTATGTAGTTTCTGAAACAATTCCGGCCATCGTGCATGAAGAGGAATTAAGTGTGTTTGAGGAATTAGGCGAGGTTCAGGAATAAGTGATAAGAGCTATTTATTGGTGTATTTTAGGGGCGTTATCGGTTTTACTGTCCGTATTCTCCCTTCATGTGTGCTTTAATATCATGTATTTTTATCAGCTCTATAAAACTTGGTAGTAAATACAAGCCTAGCCCCCCGGCTGGGCTTGTATTTCGTAAAATTCGAGAGGAGGATATCAAGCAATGCTTAAATATGCTACAGCAACTAACACCCTTGTGGCGCGTAAACTCTCCATCCATGAACCGACACCCAAACTAACAGCAATCCAAACAGAAAATTATGCTCGCTATAAAGCCAATATCCACAAGGATATTGCTTATTTGGAGGAGCAATTGAATAGAAGGTTTGCCCCTAACAGATTATCACTAAAACTTGTTAAAACAAAGGATGTCGGAGGCACGCGTGTAAGTCAAGATGTTGATTACACATTAGACAGCTATAAACCGATTTCGGTAGATATTACATACAATGATACTTTCACATTAAATGACGTAAACATACTAAAATTACCGAGTATGGATGATCAAGGGATTCTTAATATAAATGGGAGCAGGCGCTGCCTTCTTAACAGTTTGAGTCTTGCGAAAGCCCTGCATTACGATAAGAACGAAAGACTACAGCTTATGGGTGCGGATAGACGAAGCCTTTCATTTCACATAAACAGTGCTCGTACCGAAATTATATTTAGGGACAGCCAAAAGGTTAAACTATCAGTGTACGATATTGCTAGAGTCCTATTACACGAAGAAGGTTTGGAGCTGGGTGATTATTTCAGCAACCTGATTTTCGCTAACTATGCGAACAAGAATTACTTCAGGCAGATGGAGGCGTCTGAAATAAAGATGAACTCTATATTCAAGGAGTATTACAGAGATATATACGTCAAGCCGATAAGAGATTCGCTTAACAACCATTTGAGTTTACAAAAGGCTGTCGGCCTGGTGCTTGCCAAAGATGTTGAAGATATTCCTAGCGGTACTATTATCACAAAAAGTATTGTCGATATGCTTATCGCACGTGACGTAGTTTCAATTTTTGTTAGGTATAAGCCCCCGATTGCCGGCTACTATTTACGAAAAGATATCCTTATCGACAAAATCCCTGCAGGTACGCAGACCAATGAATATCTGTTGCAGCTCTATCCTGAGTTGGAAGGCTGTGCTCATGTTCCACAAGATATTAAAGCCGATATCATCCTTGCGTCCGGCACAAAGATAGACATGGCTATTCTGGACTTATTGTTTTCAGTCGGTATAGATTCAATTTGGGCTACAAAAGCGCGAACGACGAAAGAGTGCCACTCCCCTATTCCGTTTCAAATGGAGATAATTAGCAACTGCCTTGACCAAGATGAGGATAAGCTGGGTAACTGGGATATTCTTAGCCTAATCAACTTTACTTGTGGCTGCGTCCTTATGCCCGAGGTTTTTAGAGCACCTGACCGTGATGAAGATTTTCTTAAAGAAATAGATACGATTAATGAAATACTACACGATGTTTTCAGAAAAACTACCGCTGCTTTTATTAGGGGTATCCACCATCTTGCGAATTCTCTCCAAAAGCCAATTCCAGACCGGGATAGAGTATATAAAGCATTCGAGTATTTCAACGTCATTTTCTACAGAACACTGAATGAGACGAAGTTATTACGTCCAGCGGACTATACAAACCCCTTAAGTGTTGTGTCGCAGGCATCACGCGTTGCAACGATAACACAGAGCAAGCACACAACGGTTATGGAGATGCGCTTGATACCGCACGGACATAATGGCGTCATTGATCCTTGGGACACACCTCAGGGACAAAAGTTAGGACTCGTTACATCTCTTACACTCAATAGCAAATTAGGTCCGAACAATGTACTTATGTCTCCTCACTTCAAGGTAGTACATAGGGGTGGAAAATGCTATTTGTCGGATGAGGTTGTCTATCTCACGAGCGCGCAGCGTGCTGAGTATAGGGTTGCGAATATTATGGATTTGGAATGGGAAACAGGAGATAATCCCGATGTTCACAAGGACGCCTTGTTGAATAAGTTGATTATCGCCGAGATTCCAGTCACGTACTCTATGGATGAAACACAGACTTACTCTGAAATATTTACCAATGAGCTGGATTACGTATCTTCTTACTCAAATCAGCACGTTTCTGTTGCGACATCCATGATACCTTTTTTAGGTGCTAATGAAGGGGCACGTATTTCGTTTACAACTTCAATGCTAAGACAAGCTATCGAAACACTTTACAACGAGAAGCCACGCGTCTATACGCCAATCTACAGGCACATTGTTGAAGAAACAGGATCAACGATCCGGTCAACCGTAGACGGTACTGTAGCAGATATCACAGCATCAAGGATAATTGTAACTGATGCGGCAGGGGGTGGCTACACACATAACCGCTCTTTGTCAAATGTTAGAAACGGCTCGCTGTTTACATTGGACACAAAAGTACGATTGGGGCAGAAAGTGCAGAAAGGTCAAATACTTGCCGAGACGTCTATGTCAAAAGACGGAGTTATGGCTATAGGTGTTAATGGATTTACCGCTTATATGCCCTGGAAGGGTTACAACTTTGAGGACGGCGTTGTTATGTCTAACGCTTTTACAGAAAAGATGATTTCCCCGACTATAAATCGCGTATCAGAGACAGCTGAAATCGATAAAATCAGCAAGAAGATCCCCATGTACGACGCAAAGCGCACTATTGGGAAATACGTACGTGAAGGCGATCAAGTATTTCAAATTAAGAAATTTAAGAATGGGTCACGGGTTGAAGACGTTGTGAGAGCAAAAATGGGTAAGTCCGGCTTTCTATATAATATCAACGTCGAAACTAACGGTGATGATTCAAAGTCATTTACGGCAGAGTTGCTGGACTTAAACTCTCCCGGTTCAGGTGACAAGTTTTCGAACAGGCATGGTAACAAGGGAGTTCAAACTATACGAGAAAAGAACAGCTCAATGCCGTACTTTTCGAATGGAGTTCTCATAGACGTTGTCAACAATCCTCTAGGGGTGGATGGACGTATGAACATGGGACAGCTTTTGGAGGGCGCAGCTGGGTTCTGTGCATATCTGTTTGATTTTAGTATTGAGACAGAGTGCTTTAACGGTATGACAACTGACGAAATAAGACTGCTCCTGAGTTTCTTGTATGATGTGGCAAATATGAGTTCCGTTGACGCTGCCATCCGCAAGCATCCAGAAATAAGTGATGACGTAAAAGAGCTTGCGAGACAAAAGCAAGAACGTATAAGAGATTGGAAAGGCTGCTTCAATAGGGATGGTTCCGCTTACTTAATTAATCCCGAGACAGGGATGCCTTACGGCTCACCTGTTTTCATCGGCTACACACACTATCTGAAACTTCACCATGAGGTTGTAAATAAGCGCCATGAACGTGGGGGTTTCGGTAGGGATAATTATATGCAAGTTTACAAAAGTCCTACTAAGGGCTCTGCTCAGGGCGGGGGTCAGAAGTATGGCGAAATGGAAGTGTGGGCTTTAGAGGCATATGGCGCGTCGAACCACCTAACCGAAGCCTTGAATTTGAAGTCAGATAATGTATACATGCGGCACTCTGTTAATAACATTCTTGATACAGACCGCAAGCGTGTAGAGCCTGGCAATGTCGGTCTAAGGGATGAAGATATAGTTTCTATTAAGGATACGCGCCCAAGAAGCCTTGAATTATTTTTACAGGATTTAGAAGCCTTTGGTTACAGTATGGATTTATCTGAAGTTACAAATCTCAGTAACACTCTTCAATGCATAAATGAAAACGCAAGGTCACTAGATGTGTACGATTCTGTTGACGAGACAGGCAGTTTCGATGAAATCTCCGAAATGACATCAGAAATGTTGTTCGGCAAATGGGGAGGTGAATAAATGCAGGGTAAGACACACGTGTTATACGCAACAGTGAGCGGCTTGGCAATAGCCTCCGCGGTTGGAGCAGTTGTGCCGGCGGGCAACCTTGAAATATTTACACCAGTAGCTCTTGTAGCTATACCTTTAGTTGCACGTCTACCGGATATCGACCACAGGAGGTCACCGTTGGGCAGAAAACTGTTCGTAATCGGGAAGATATGTCTAGTTGTAGCGCTCATTTGCGCGATTATTGTCGCCTTACCTACTATACTAACTTTCGGGCAAACGAAGGCGATTACATTTGACTTCTTTTTGGTCAAGCCGTTTGTTGTTTTAGGTTCACTATGCTTGCTCGCAGGTTTGTTCATTGTTACATTGAAGCACCGTGGAATTACGCACGATGTTTATTTCCCAATAGGGTTGCTTTTCTTGATAAACTTTTTTTCAGTTAACTTAACGGGGGTACTCGCCTCTGTTTACTTAAGTTTATTGGTTGGGGCTACTTACGGATACATTAATCACTTATTTATGGCCGACATTTTTACAAAAAGGGGATTAACAATACTCACTCCACTAAACGTTAAAATAGTTTTGGGGTTTGTAGAAACAGGAACAATTAGTGAAGTGATTTTTTCGATAGTTTACACTTTAGTATGCCTTTCTGTCGTTGGGTATAATGTCTGGAGGTTATGGCTTTGATTGATATTTACGAGATGCTTACAGCTTCTAAAATAAGCGATACGGAGTTTATCCTGCCCAAAGGGTACTCTTCTAATGACTACAAAGAATTCTATAATTGTTACAGAAGACTAGTTCTAGACTCTGAACTGCCTATCACCTGTGTAGTTGGGTACTCGTTAGAGAGTAAAGAATTGGTATACAACACGTTTGCACAGTTAAGTGGGACAACAATGTCTTACCTCGAAATGGTGAAGGCACTCAGGACTTTCAGGTTCTACAGCACCGGCGAGAAAACAGGTAGATTATGTACTCGCCGGCTGCACGAGCCATTTAACTCCACAAATATCCAGTTTACACGTGAGTGTTCTCTGCTGCCGTTGATTCAGTCTGAGGATATAATTCCCGACAGATCTGGCCTAATCCTCCAGCTTTGGTATAAAACCAAAACAGGCAGTTGTGCAATTCAAGAAAACGTGCAATCAGGTTCATCCTTAACACCTCTTCCCACATACCATTCGCTTCAAGAATTCTTTAGGATTCTAAGATTAGAGGGGAACACCATCGTACAGAAAGTGGATTCGCGCGTTATATTGGAAAACTTCCACACCATGCTTTTATCAGTTTATATACCTGAAGAAGTCGAGAAGGATGCTGTTCAATTTGGGCAAATCCCACTAAATGAAGTGTTTAACAAGCTGCGTGGAGATTTACCGACGGAATATAACAGGACAATAACTACAATCCAAAACTCCATTTCAAGAGTAGAGGGGTTGCCACAAACATTAAATGGGTTAGTCGCCTACCTCCGCAATGATTTACAATCGGACTTTTACATTGACAATGTTATCGCTCGGTTGAGGTCTATATGCCGCGCTCAAGAAGACGCGATCCGTTATGTTGTTGTTAACGGCCTTATTCAAATAATCCTAGATGGTGGGGGGATTCTTTAGCATGAAACTTGAACCATTAAGCAAGAGTCATTATGCTCACAACTCAATTGATGAAATCGTTAGTTCTAAGATAAAAGATGCCGGCGGTTCTCCTGCAGCACGAGGGGTGATGGATGAGAATATATTTCTCATTCAAGACAGCCAGGGAATGTGTAATACTTCAAAAAATTATATGAAAGACAACATTATGTCCTATATAAAGGTTTCCCCGACATTGAACCCAATCTTCACGGCTAGGGGCCTCGGTATTGCTGAATTACTCCACCTGACGAGTCAGGATTGGACAGCTCTCTACACTTGCCAAAAAATGCTCGTCGTTAGAGATTCTCACTACGAGCTTGTAAATACGCAGGACGATGACAGTTACGTTGATATTGAGACAATGTTTTTTGGTGGTGAAGCTATAAAGTATATAGCTGAACATACAGATGTGCGTAAAAATATATGCCTCTATATCGAAAATGTGCTGATAGGGATTCCAGAGGTGAAGCCGTATAGAAAGTTAATATCGGTTAATACCCACATGGGAGTTAGACTTTTCGATGGAATATATCTCGCCAATCCAATCCCGGGAGTTTCAATAGAGCAGCTTCAGAAAGAGCTTATCGGGAATCCAAAAACAAGTAAGCTGGCAAACATGCTCCAGTGTAACAGTGGCGACGATCTGGTGAAGAAAATTCTTATTGAACGCGTAAGGGTAACCCCTATAGGTACACGGCCGGAGTTCCGAGGGAACAATAGCTGTCTGTCTGTATTGTATGTTCACATAGTCGCTGCACAGAAAGCAATTGAAACCTCTAACCGCGCTTCAATGGTGAAGGAATACGCACAGGCATATTACAACCTGTTCATTCAAATCAGGAATCTATTGACCTCAAAGAATGAAGAGAACAGAAGCAACTGTGTTTCAATCATGGAAGATATGAAAAAGAAGAAAGGTCTTATACGCGGTCACATGGAAGGTAAGCGGCAAGACTTCTCGGCACGATCTTCAATTGTTATTGACCCTGACTGTTCAATAAATAGATGCCGTGTCCCGGAAGGTATGTTAAAAACTCTAATGAGTTTCCATACCGACAAGAGTACGAACTACTTATCCTATTCAGAAGCCGTTTCAGCAATTAATGTCGCATTGAATCGGGCACCTACATTGCATCGCCTCGGTATACAATCATTCGAAGCGGAAGCATGGGATAAAAATTCGCTTGGTGTAAATCCGCTGGTGTGTACTGCTTATAACGCAGACTTCGATGGCGACCAGATGGCAGTTCACGTTCCTTTAACATACGGAGCCATACAGGAGATTAACGAGCTTATGGCCGCGATAAGAAATCGGTTCTCACCGGCTTCCGGCGCACCTGTCCACGTACCCAAGCATGAAATGTTGTATGGTTTGTATATGATGTCAAAAAAGAATGAATCAGGTGTTGATTCCGGGCTCACACTTACTGACGATAACGTTGTGGAAGCATTGGTAAAGCAGCAAGCCCACCTTTACGACTTTGTCACTTATAACAGGAAAAAGATGACGCTTGGCCGCGCTCTGGTTAAATACGTTTTGCCCCCGGAGTTAATGGAGGAGATAACGACAATCGACAAAGCCAGCATTACAAGATTAATTGAACATATTGCTTCGTACCCACTAAGTAAATTGCAATACTACACTGTGTACATTGACAGGCTTGTTCGCGTTGGATTTCGTGTAGCGACCTTATATCCTCCAAACATAACGCCGTTCATCCAAACTACACAGGAAATAGATATACAGGAACCGGTTCGTGAATTTGACAGAAAGATTTCAAAGAACCGGGAATTATATGCTAAAGGTTTTGAATCGATTAACAGTTACCACAACAAGTATTCTGAGCTATTCTACGAGATGGACAAAAACGTCGAAAATAACATATACAAGTTTCTCCCTGAGGACAACGGCCACAGACTTATTGTCGAGTCTGGGGCACGTGGCTCCGTCAACATACTTAAGCAGATTATGTATTACAAGGGGCAGATTGAATCCTCAGTAGGCAGTACATTTGATGTGATTATCAGGAGTAACTATATACGTCAATTGACGCCTACTGAACAGGTTATGTGCGCGCTCGGCTCTCGTCGCGGCCTTATAGACAAATCTATCAAGCCAGGTGAAACAGGTTACGCGATGCGTAACATGAAGCACTGTTTACAGGACTTCATTATTACTGAGGAAGATTGTGGGACTCAGCAAGGATTTACAATCTCATATGAAACGTTGAGGAAGTTTGCAGGTAATTCTCTGTCAAAAGCTGATTTTCAAAATATGCTCAAAGACATAATAGTTGGCAGGTACACTGCTGGAGACAACAAATTCATAACTAGCAAAGTAGCGGACACACTCATTAAATCTGGAATAGAGGAAATAACAATTCGCTCTCCCCTAACCTGTAAGAACCCGTGCTGTAGCAAGTGCTACGGGGTAGACCTGTCCTACAGACGAAAGGCACTAAACGGTACGCCCATTGGCACGACTTCGGCTCAATCAGTTGGAGAGCCCGGAACACAGATGACTATGAAGTCATTCCAAAAAGGTGGCGTCGCATTGAAGGACGATAAAGCTGTTACATCGGATTTTGAGTTAATAAGCGATATTCTTTATTGCGTAAAGGCTACACCTACAAAAACTCAAGACTATGACCCTGTCGCGTGGGCAAGTGGTCCAATATCGTCCAATGTTGAGGGATATTTCCGAAACGTTTATATCGGCGATGATAAGTCTACAACGGTTAAACTCCCCATACACGTTAAACTCAAGGAGTATGTTTCAGCGGGTGATGGGTTATGTGCGTCGATGGGGACATTGAACATACCAGACATAGCAGAGTACTCAAACATCACAAAGGCATTAGAGTATATTGTCTATAAACTATATTTGATATACAAATCACAATCAAACGTAAACATCAAGCATATGGAATTGCTCGCCGCGTCGATGGCAGCATACGTTGTCCTAGATTCAGACAATTATTCTGACTTTTACCCTGGGATGGTTCTTAATAAAGTTGATTATGCGCGTAAAAACCCGGGGAGTGCCGTTGTAGGTTACTGGGCTCCAATGAGTATGCAGCGAGTTCCTGTACTCCGCGACAATTTCCTAGGCGGGATGGGTTTTCGTGAGGTTGGTTACTGTATGGCGACAGCAATCCTACGTAATAAAGAAGATGATTTAACTCAGGCTACGTCGAGGATTCTTGTTGGCAGAGCGCCCTTGCAAGGAACTGCATATAATCCGAATTACATAGCACAAAGGCGGGAGGAGGAAGAGAACCCTTGCTTAGTTTAACACAAAATAGGTTCATCACCGGAATTGCAATACTATCACTGTTATGCGCATTCCCGCAAAGAGCTTCAGCGGCTACCGTTGGTGATGTTCTCGTTAAATATGGAGTCACAGTAAAAGATACTCAGGATGAGATAGAGCTGATGCTCGGTGAAGCTCAACAAGATTATATAGACACCTATAACAATTTTGTAAAGGGATTGGATAGCACTTTAGTAAAAGAACTTGCCAATGAGCTTCTTTCTGAGAGAGCTTTAGCCTACGATGTTGGACAACTCGCTATGCGGCTCGACTACTGCAAATTATACATAGACACACTTGTGCAGGATAATTACAGCCTTGAGCTTATTCTTGAAGCTGAAGAGGATTACATTGAAACTCAGAAGCAGCTCGTGGATGCAGTAGAGCAGCAAGAGATATTAAAAGATCGGCGAAATAGTCTGTCTTATTACGATGAATTAGTCGAGAAGGCGTCAACTATTGAGGATGTAAGAACAAAAGAGTACGTGGTAAAAAAACTCCGGTATGAGCTATCCACAGCAAAGAATTATGGGGTGATAGGAGATTTACGGCCGGCAAAACCGACTAGTGCGCAATTTCATATTAACAGCCCATTCGGTTACAGAGTAAACCCCTTCGACAGCTCAAAGCGTGAGTTCCACAATGGGCTTGATCTCAAAGGTACTCCAGCGGACACTGTTTACGCATTATATGGTGGGAAAGTAATTTACGCTGGGATAAAAGGCGGGTTCGGCAATGTGGTGATTGTTGACCACGGCGAAGGTTTAAGCAGTTTGTATGGGCATATGTCTAGTATAAGTGTTAATGTGGGAGATTATGCTGCTCAAGGGAGCGTGTTAGGATTCGTAGGGAGTACGGGGCGCAGCACAGGCCCCCACCTACACTTAGGTGTCTACATAAACGGACAGCCCCGCGACCCGAACGTGCTATTTAGGTAGAATCTTTGAAGGAGGCTGATAAGAATGTCAGACGATAACGGTATCTCAGCAGGCGTGGCAACAACGTTAGCCGCACACTATGGTATGCGAACTATCGGTATTAAACATCTAATTAATGGAATCAAGATTGTGGCAGACTACACAACGGGCGAAGTTTACGTAACTGATGTAGATATACCCTTGGAAGGTTTGAAAACAAGTGTAGATCTTTCAAGGGACTCCTATGATTTACAAACCTTGCTAGAAGTGTGGGAAGTGTTTAGCAATGTTTACTGTGACATAAACAAAGTTGAGTTACCAACAGAGAAATTGGTGAAAGTTAAAAACTTACAATCACTGAAATATAACATACTACAGGTTCGGAGTGTTTGCCACTTCGATGAAAAGGGGTAAATAATATGGTGAGACTGATTCTTGTAACTACAGACAATATCAACATGGATCGGCGCCTCCTACATTCGTCCGATAAGCGGTTCTTTCACATTATGGAGGTTGCTGATACGAATTATGAGTTATCTGTAAACGGCTCAAAGAAGCCGCTATATCAAATAGAAGATGACGATGAGATTGAGATACGAACGGCAGCGGGGCTTAAAAAGTTTTATTTGCACAGCTATGTGGTCATCACATCTCTTGTTGAGACAGACTATCGGAGGTCATTATTTATTGAGAACAAAGAGTTCCGCTCTTTGCGGGGGAAACTTAAGAATGCTACGGAACTGTCAGATATTATCAAACCAATAAAGAGCCGTGACTTTTCTGGCGTCGTTAACAAAATCTTGGCGCGGGAGTTCAAAAAGATAGAGCAGTTAAGTGCTTCTGCCGACTCGTCTGAGCAACGACTAAAAATCTGGAAGAGTTATGAGGACATGGATATTCAAGCGTTGTGGTCTGTTATTGAAGATATTAAGGCCAACCTTCGCAACGAGATATTGGAGGTCAAAAAGGATGCATGAGGTGAGACGTTACACTATAGACGCCACATCAGAAACATTACGAGAAGATTTGCTGAGCTTTATCAAGCACAATAAGATTGTTGGCTTTTCCACTAACCCGTTGAGTTTAGAGTATATCGAAGGGGGTGCGGCGGATGCAGATGATGTATGATACGGTTTACCAAATTGCCCTGATGACAAAAGAGGTGTTCTCATACATCCAGAGCTTTTTACAATTATTTATTGATTACCCATTACAGTTTTCTATAGCAATAATACTAGGCGTTGTTACATTATACGCTTTAGGGTCACTATACAGGCGTATACGTGTTGTAGAGCGAAAGATTACATACAGAAGAGGGACTAAAAAGCGCTACACGACCGATACACGCATGAAGAAAACCGAAGGTATTAATAGAAGACGTAATGAAGTTGGTAGGTTGGCTTTGCTCCTATCATATATTAGGGATATTGATTCAGAGAAATTTGATGATATTTTTCGTCGTTTAGGCGATGAGCAGAGCTACGTTTACTATAGGTCACGGATAGAAGAACTGAATGCGTCTGAATTGTTATTAGTTGAAGAGACTCTCCACAAAATACTGCGCCACTACTCCGATAAGCCTATTATAGCTGAAAACTACGAAACAATATTAATGGAGGTAAAGGACCGATATGGAATTAACAGTACAGTCGTTGTGGAATCCGAAGCGACAAGTAACTGAGGTTAATTTGTACTTTTGGGAGGGCAGAGTCTTGAAACACTCCGCAGTTGGAGTCACACGCCTTAAGGTTGAGAAACTTAACGACCTTCAGGTCACAATAACGGGACTCGTATTTAGCGGAGGAGTCATTCTTCTTGACCAGATTACATTTTCAGAGGATGAAGATATTGAAACTCAAGTATCGTTTCCGTCCGGAACATTTAAACATATTAGCGGCCAGCTAACTATAGATGTTAGATTTGAGGTGGTGTAAGTATGCTGCTACATATGACAGCCGACATTCTACTTGGTAGCTTTCTGCATAAGTCACAGTTTAAGGATTTTTACGAGGAACTTCGAGAAGGTTTTTTAAAGCTTGACTGTATTCTTAATCCTGAGACGTTACACCTGAATGTTGAGTCAAAAAATGTGGGCAATTCATTTACATTGTCGCTGAAAGTCTTCACGGAGGCAAAAATTAAGCACAACGCCGGCGCGTTATCTCTTTTTCTGCAAGGTTATAGCTTATCCGAAAATGTGCCAATTATTTACGGCATAAAGTCTTTTTGCTGTCAGGATATAACTAACTATAACCGGCAGATTTCTCTACTATACATGGACCTAACAGCTGATGAATTTAGAAAGATTAGTTCTACACTAGGGGTTGACTTCAAAGTAAGCTCACGCGACAGGTATTACTGGAACGTATTCTACAGTGATAATTACAGTTTTAACACCTCTACGAAGAGCATAACGAAAGTGTGGATTGATAATTTAAGTCTTAGACCGAAAAGCATCACATTCAAGGGCGTTAGTGGTGGGATTGAGTTACCGTCAGACCCTTACCCCGTAGACACACTGAAGATACTCTCGAAGAATCGGGAACGCCGGGAAAACGTGTGCATCTTGAGAACAAACACCCAGCTTTTAAATGATTTCGGGAAAACGATAGCGATAGGTCATCGGTTGGTAGATACGGCAAATAATTTCCAAGAGATAGAGTTCCGGTACTCAATGGATTTGCCGCAAGATGCAAGCGTTTATAGCGCGTTACTTGCAAAGGGGAATTATTTTGTATGCAGGATTTTAAAGTAAATGTTTATACGCTTGTTTATTATAACAAGGCTGATCAATATATTGTGTTAAGCGCCGTAGCCGCGGACCCCCAGTTAAGAGTCTTGGGTATCTACCGAGACACCATCGCTTGTGGCTCTGCCAATACGAAAATCGAAATTGAAGTAAATTATGCGAAAACAATCAGCAGGCTTCTGGAAAACGTTGCTGATTACAAGATATTTGTGAGGCGCCAACAGGTGGTGAAATTGTGTGATGACGACCGTATAAGTCTTGGTAACGAATATTTTACATCAATCCTTACAAAGCTTAAACGGTCGAACACACCCAACATACTCCCGAGCAGTATTCGTGCCATCAAGAATCTGAAGCCGTTTGTCGAGAAAGACTATGAATTTTTCGTATACACTGATGCCTCTATTGCCAGCGACAGTAGTAGTTTTGGGTATGCCGTTGTTATGATGAACAAAGCTAAACGAATTGACCGAATAAAGCAGAGCAAAGTTCATCTATGCATTGAGGACGAGGCTGCCTGCAAGATCAGGTTCTGTGAGTATATCTGTATTCAAGAAGCGATTGAACTAATCAAATCACTCGACATTGATGAGAGTAAAGTGTGTATCACCACCGACTCTATGGACGCTTACATAGACTTTATTTTAGACAGTTCAAGTCTGGGAGATATTGATTTATATTGGGCACAGCGGCGAAGCTCCAGAGGACTCTGCTTGGCAGACGACCATAGTTATAATGTAAATAAGGGTGTGATAGCAAGTGGAATTTATTGATAAGTTATGTCAAATAGGATTCAACGGAGATAAGCGGCTGATAAACCTGTACTCATCCTACATGATGGAGGCATTTATTAAAGAAGTCGGTATAGCAACCATACGAGACATTAAGGTTAGTGAATTTTTGGAGTGGGTAGTCGAGACAGACTGCGATGTATTGTTAAGCGGCCTTGATAGAGATATAAGCATGGACGACGACATACTGAGCCTAATAGAGCTTGCGAGTGTTCCGGTTGATATCATCATGAAGTTACACGGTCTCGGTTTCACAAGAGACGTAACCGTTGGTTCAATCGGGATACTTACTGACTTTCTCATAGAGGTTAGAAATGTTGCTCCTTGTGAGTTTCGCTCCATGTTGTCAGGAAGGAGCATTTTACACACTATAAATTCACTTATTGAATTTTATTCTAAATTTAGGAAGATAGAGGTGTAAAAGATGGTACTTTACAATGACCGTGGTGAACGACTGAACACGCTTATTCCAACCGAGGAAGATCTTCGTAAGCACATCAAGGAAGGAATTTGGGCCATTCAAATGGAAAGCTCTGACTATGGCGTACGGGCGGACACTCTTCGTGGATTTTATAGGGTAGGAAGTTATTACTTAAAGCCTGATAGATTAAAGCAGCAATATGTAAACGGGATAGGTTATGTCTACATACTTGGTTCACTGAGCCTATCAAGAGACATTTTCGTAATGGATGGTTTATATATGCAGTACTTTACGCAGGTTGATAGAAACGATGTACTTAATTTAGAGACATACACCGGGTTATTTGGATACTTTACTTGTGTTAGGAGGAATACAAACAATGCTATCACGTTCGCTTTTCGTGAAAACTCTAAATCTTTTTAGCCTATTACTTATGATAGGGGTTCTGTCGTCTTGTTCGTTTATTGAGAAATCAACTCCAACGCCAGACGATAGCGTTAAATCCGAACAAACGGAGCTATCAGACGCTGAACCGGAATCTCCTGCTGAAGAAGAACTACCTTCAATCATAACGACAGAAGCATCTCCGGTCGGCGATGTGCAGTCCATCTGTATTGAAATACAAGCGGAGAGTTATCACAAGAAATACATTGAGCTTGTAGATATTCATGGGACTTACTTTAGGGCAATTCTTCAGGAAGATAATACTGTGGAACTCATACCTGTGGAAATAGGTATGCAAGGGTTACGGCTAGGATTGTTCTATGATAGTTACGTAACCGAGCTGCTTACGGATTCGGTTGAGTTAGAAAATGAGAGCTTTGGTGTGCCCGTAGGAAATATTAACAAACTACTATTATTACTACAAGGTGACGAGGTTTTGATTAACTCTGCCGTTGAGCCGGAATACCTTATAGAATCCACGGCGGCTGGATTGAAAATTCTTGGTGACACAATCATTGTACGCGGGATAAACCCGGACTTCACCATAACGATAAGTAACACCACAGAGGTTTACAATGCTATCGAAGGTTTTGGCGAATTGAGTAAGGTTGAAACATCAAAGCCGAAAGCCGTTTATGTAGATCCCAGAGCGATATATCATGTTGATGATATAAAGAAAAGCTACGCGTCAGCTGCGATAGCTTTGGAAAACCAAGAACGCTTTGCGTTGCTCCATACTGTTCACAGAGACCAATTCAGAATTAATACTGAAATAATTAAAAATACGGGCTCACAGTATTTAGTTTTCAATACAAAAGAAGATTTTTCAGATCCTCGTGCGACGTTAATAGTTTTTCAACATGATCAAATAATGCAGACAGCTATGCTTACTGCTTCAAATGATACTTTAGAGGATGTTAAATACGGCACGTTTTTCGGTAGGCAACTGAAATGGTTCGTGAGCGCAATGTATTATAATACTTTGATGACTGATGGAGTTAATTGGGATATGTATGATGATGTAACACTCTCTAGCCAATTTATCAACCAAGAAGGTATGACAAAGATTGTATTTGAACTCACGCCAAGAAAGGCACAAAATTTATTGACGAACATTCAGCTAACGCTACTAGCTCGGTCGTTAACAGAAATGAAAGGAAATGAGCATCTTAATGAAGACAGCTTCTTCAGAGACGCAAACAGCTTTATCAATGATTTTGCGAACAATCTCTATATTGAAGACAATATGCTCATTGAGGCTTACATTAGCAAAGAAGGGATACTCACATATAGCAGGTGGACTTATAACGACATTACAGAGGAGTTCTATCTTGAGCGGCAAGGGGTACACAATCTTGATGACGTTGATACGCAACCGTGGTGGACAAGTGAGATAATTGAAAACTTCGTTCAGGATAAGAATAAGCAGTATAGCCTTCTAAATCTCCCCTCTGTTTACTTCGAATATCCGCGGGTTAGTATGCCGGCAATAGATTTAGACAACTCGCGTGGGACTGATTGAAAAACGATAAAATAAAAATTTAGATGAGTAGGTGACATATTACTATGCAAGGTTATGCAATAATATCCTGTGGAATAGCCATTCTCATCACAAAGCTTCTCCTCTTCTTAATCCATGATTACGAGTTAGATTTTGATGTGCAGTTAATTAATGACAAATTTACTACTGTAGCGAACAAGCTTCCTGTCTATGAAGAACTTAAACTTCTGCTTGAGCAAGCGGCTGAAAAGGATTTGCTTGGCTGCTACAAAAAAGGTAATACTTTTGTCATCGACACGTACAGCTTCGTTGACTTTGCTGACCGGAAGGTTTTTAAAGTATATCGAGATAACACTCTCGTTTACGACGAAGGTGAGTACGCATCTGTTAATGAGGATATTCAGAAGAGGCTCTATTCATATATAGACTACTTGAGGAGGATTCACGAAAATGGTTATTGACAGTACTTCATGGGGTAACGTTGTGGCATACATGGAAGGAGCGCCAACAACAAAGGAGCAAAATCGAAAAGTATGCTCCTTTACTACGATAGGTAACATATCAATTGCTAAGGTTGGTGAGGGCTTCGGTATGTATAACAGTGCGGATGTTCTGGTTGCGTTAAACGGGACGGTGCTTGAACTGTCTGATGCAGCAGATGTACTCAACATACAAGATTGTCTTAACTCAATCAATGCAATGGTGCTACCGAAACAGGATGCTAAAGATATTATTATTTATGTAGACGGCTCGTGCTTAGGCAACCCCGGGCCGGGAGGTTGGGCAGTTTTAGTTCTCGCACCAAATGGCCGCGAAATGGTTCAGACCGGACACTCTGGTGGCGCGACAACAACGAGTAACCGTATGGAGCTATCGGCTATCGCTGCTTTGTATTATCTGTTTAAGGATATAGGCAATAGTAGCATGAAGATAAAAATTCACAGCGACAGCCAATACAGTATAAACAGCGTCACACGCGATATTAAGAAATGGAAAAGAAATGGTTGGCGTACATCAGGCGGCGAACCAGTTAAAAACATTGAGCTTATTAAGATTATCGACGTATTTAACAGCAACTACAATGTGACTTACAAGAAAGTGAAAGGTCATGCTGGAGATCCGTACAATGAAAGAGTTGACAAACTGGCAAAGGAAGCTGCGAAGAAAGGATGCATGTAAATGGTTTTACCACTTGGAAAGCTTTACGAATTTATTGGGGATTCATCGATGGCCTTAGTATCTGATGTCTTACCCCTCTATATGGGCGTCGTTACCAAATTAGCTTATGTACCAGAAGTAAGCAACGACTTGCTCTACAAAATAAACAGAAATCAATATATACCTGTCAATGTCAAGCTAGATACTTCTGATATCGACATTTATAGGAATACGTTAGAGAACATTTCGCCCGTGCTTCTTATGCATAACCCAAACATTATTGTTGGTGATTTTACTGATACGGAACCAATTCGGGTCGGCGATATGTTCTTAGGGATTATTGAAAAATTCGACGAAAAGTTTGAGTTGAGTGTTGAGGATACCAAAGTGTTGAGATCTCTTACGCAACAAGTACTTCCAGCGGTTCAACAAGCAGCGCCGAACACTCACTACCACAAACTTTTCTCATTTATCGACGACGCGTCCTTCAACGCAGTAGTTCTATCAATGCGCGACTACCTGGTCGAGGCTGACTTCAACATTAAGCCCCGCCAGAGAGGCCCTCAGACGTTAGACGAGGTGTACACCTATTCAGAAGATGAGATCAAGATGAAAGCGATGTTACTAGAAATACGTCACGGGATAATGCTCAAGTATTTGGAGCGGCGCCACTCTATTCCGATTCAGAAGCGTGTACCTGCTAAAGTCCCTGATGGGATGCAAAGCAATAAAGTCTCAAAACAAGAGGCAAGAAATTTCTACTCTAAGATAAAGAATTTCAAACCGCGGGAGGTATCAGTATGAGAATTCTATCGGATAATCACAAAAGTGATCGGCTGGACAGTCTTCATGGCAAAGCACCATTCGTCGACTACGATAGGCTGGCGAAATTTGGAAACATAACGTATTACATACCTTTGAAACCAGTAACTGAGCAGGCACCTGTAACAGCTGCGATGGTAAGTTCACAGGGGTTTTCTGATGTTGAAAAAAAGAAACTCAGTAGTCTTAAGAAAATCATAAGTGTTTGCGGAACCGAGAGTTACTGTGGCTGTCAGTATCTTTATGTAGACAAACTACCCTCTGACATGAAGTTCCTTACGACAAACGCAATAAGGTTCGGCATTACCTCAAACATGTCCTTACCGAGTAGAGATATGATAATTGCCGCCAATAAAGCTATTTCAAGCTTTAAGCGAGCTCAGACGTTGCAGGATACTTACATTCCTGAAGAGAGTTTCACAGTTTTTGAAGAAGGTGCGAACATCTATTATGTTTTACGGCCATTCTTTATGACAAACATCTCTTTTAGAGTTGGCCAGCAATACTTTACTCTTAAAGATAATTCTATGGTCGAGATATCCTCACCTCCTGAAAAATCAACCTTTACGGAATTGTTGCCTTTAGACATTATTGGTTTTACGCATGGTTGTAACGAATCAACAAAGAAGCCTATTTATTTACACTCAGGATGGTGCCAAATATGAAAAAGATAATTGGAGTTGCAGGTTACAGAAGGTCTGGCAAAAGTCTTACAGCCTTCCATATTCAGAACATTTTAGGATACAAAGCGGTACTCGTCTCTGCTATGGAATATCCACGCTTACTGATCCATAAAGAGGATGAAGACCGTTTTCACGGAGAGTACAACTTTCAAATCGAGTCTGAAACTTTGCGTCCGTTTGAATTTCTATCTGACAAAATACGACTTGATAATGAAGACGCAGATTTCGTTATAATAGATGACCTGACATCTGCGAAGGCTGTTAAGCAGTGCAAAGAGATATTCCCCAATATAAAAATTATACAATCCTTACATAGTAGTGTATTAACTGTACCCGCAATCTCAGAGAGCAAACGCGTTGATAAAGTATTTGATTATGTTGACGGGGTTGTTCAGGAGACGACGAACACGGGTTTTCACACACGGTTGACAGCAGTTCTCAAAGACTGGGGGTTTATTAATTGATAGCCGATATTAACGAGCGGTACATACTTGCTTGCTGGGCTTATTCGATCGGTGAACCAATTATTTCAGACATTGAGTTTGACGCTCTCCGTTTGCGGCTTATGAAAACAAACCCAGAGCTTGCTAATACTTCATGGTCGGACATTAATTGTCCTGCAGAGCTGCTTCGTAAGCATGATATGAAAGACCTTATACGTAAAGTCGTTCTGAGCGCAGATAAAACTTCGTCTATGGAGTCGATTAACGACGTTGAATCTGTTCATAAGGAGTATTACGGACACGATGATGATGAGCTGAATATTTCAGTCAAATGTGATGGCTGGAATATACAAATATTCTATTTCGATAACAAATTATTGTCCGGCAAGACCAGAGGCCGCAAAACGGATTTTATGAGCGTAGATAACCTTCTGCCTTACCTACCACAAAAGATTTCAGTAGGAGGAAAGGTTCGTGTAACAGGTGAAGCTGTTTTGACTGACGAAGGATTTGCCGCTATGCAGAGTATGTTTCCAAGCAAAGAACTCACATCTCCGCGTGCCGCTGTTTCCTCAGCACTATCCTCTCCTGAAGCAGCAAAGCACTTAACATTCCTCGCATTTAGATTTGAAGAAATCGGGGGCGGGGAGAAATTCAATACGAAACGTGAGGAGTTTTCTTACCTTACTACTTTGGGTTTTAATACGCCGTGCAATATAAATGTCAAAGGGTATAATTTACTACCGTCATTGGAGAACTTTTCTTACGAATGCGGTGCATATGAAAATTATAGTGATGGTGCGGTTATAGCCTGTCCAGGGAAGGATCTTAAAGCGGTTCGGGTATTCAGGTGGGCACAGCAGTACTATCAAACTCATGTAGTAGGTTATGAGCAGGAGTGGGGGCCGTCAGAAATATCGACGAAATTAAAAGTCGAACCGGTATATATAGGTGGTTCGACGCACACAACGCTTGATATTGACAACCCTGCCAGAATTAAAGAACTTAATCTGAAGGTTGGGTCGCCGGTTGCGTTTACCTTGATATCCCATGCCGTAGAGAAAATACTACCGGAGATGACTATGGCGTTACAGGAGGCTGAAGGCTTTGAGTGAGATATTATATTGGGGTATTGATTTAGGTACAACCTATTCAGCCCTAACATGTTTCAATAGCAAAAAACACACAGTAACCAGATGCACAGAGCTTATCCCTTCTTTCGTCGATCTTAATACAAACGAGGTCGGCGCTAAGGTTAAAGCCGCAGTATACAATAACAGCGTCTCAGATAGTTCTGAGGTCTTCGCTGGATTTAAGGTGGATATGTTCACGGGTTCCGCGGGTAGAGTGCCACGGATTGCAAGTACAAAGGTTTTGGAGTGTTTGACCAGAGAACATCAAGGTATTAACGCTGTTATAACCGTACCCGCCTACTTCAATGATGCGCAGAGGCGCGCAACAAGAGAGTCGACCGCTAAAGCCGGTATATCTGTGAAAGCGTTGATTAACGAACCAACATCTGCAGCCGTTGCATATAAACACTACCACCCGGGTGAAGAAGGTATGTTTATTGTCTATGATTTAGGCGGTGGCACATTTGATATTACGATTGTAGATTATTGTGGAGACACGATTGACGTCATCGCTACAGACGGTTTAAAAATTGGTGGCAATGACTTGAACAAGGCTATTCGGTCGTATTTGTATAAGAAGGCCGGCATACCCCTCCACACCGTTTCAGAACAATTAGGGAATCATTATTTAGAACTTGCTGAGGAAGCGAAAATATCCATACAGAAAACGAAGAGGGATTATATCTTTAGATTCGTTGATAGAGCCGCTGCTTTATCCCCTGAAGAATACATGAGAATCGTACAGGATGTGTTCGGCATCACGATTGTAAAGCTGAAAGGGTTATTAGCTAGATATGAGCTGCAGCCGGATGAATATAGTATTTTACTTGTAGGAGGTTCCACCAGAGATCCCTATCTTCAGAAACTTTTATCACAAGTAAAGAAACCATTGCCGGTGGACTATGACCCTGATTTTCTTGTTGCAGAGGGTAGCTCAATCTACTCGTACATGCTTGATAATGAGCTGTTAAGGGAGAACCTGTCTGATGTGACAAAGGCTCTCAGTGTACAGCTCGATAAGAATTCCCTACGGAAACTTATACCCCCGAACAGCAGCCTACCCGCAGTTGAATCCTGGCTGTTCACCAACATTGAGGACGCGCAGACTGTTCGCATAAGACTGCACCAGACGAACTCTTCTCTTCCTACGGAGGACTCCTATATCGGTACTCTGGAATATCGATATTCGGAACCTATGAAAGCATTTGAGGGCTACATATTCGTTACGCTCAGCGTAGATAAAGACGGAATTTTGAAAGCTACGGCGAGGGAGCCGCTCGGCAGACTTGAGCGGTTGCAGTTGTATGTCTAAAGATAATTTCAAGATACTTCTCAAAGTTGACAAGGAGATTTACTATTTCCTGTCTATACTGTTTTGCGCTTTGTATGTAACCAGCCCAATAGATGTTATTCCAGAAATGTTAATTAGTGGCCCGATGGGATTCATGGATGATTTGATTGTACTTATTCTAATCATACTGAGTATTGTCCTTCGGGCGAAAGGAGTGTGGATAGTTGATGAGAAAGAGGACTACACGGATGTTACCTTTACTCTTAGGGGCACTACTACTGTGGACGCTGTTGTCCCAGACAATAATAAAAGCAATAGTGACAGGGATACCGTTCATAATCCTAAACCTGCTGGTGTATTCGGGTCTCCTGTTTTTGATCTGGATGCTCCTGAGGAAGCGGAAGCAGTTTCTGAACCAGAGGAAGTTGGCAGTAACACCCCCTACATTGACCACATCTTCTCCTCAATTAGAAATAGTGAAGAGCTCGCAGGAATCTTCTCAACCTCCTGCGGCAGGGACGGAGGAGATGATTCAGACGGGGCATTCTGGTAAGAGCGCTGATGAGGTAACAATCAAGATAAATTCAGACGCCTATCGGAATCTTGTTGATGAGGGTGGTAGTGATGTTATTAGTGAATAGGAACGTGTCAAGCTGGTTCATCCGTAATACTGCGAAAACAATAGAGAGGTTTTCGTCAGATACAACGTACATTCGGATTTGTAGTAACTTGACGGATGTACGTGCAAGTCTCATTACTTTAAAGAAAATAGATCCCGACACTTATAAGACGCCGATAATCGTACTCGTACCCACTTACTCAATTGATTATGACGAGGTCGAGGCTCTACTAATCGATAACCCGGCGCCTGTGTTAATTGGCAATATACGCAATATACCGCAGGATACACCCCACCGGGTAATCACAGAAATCTGTAACTATGATATGTCCTTAGTCTACACAGAGAAGAAAGCACGGATTTTTAGCAATATGGACAAATCTACGGATTCGATTAGGAAGGTTTACTCAATGCTTAAAGAGGTTTCGCCATGATTCTGTATTTTAGAGAACCAATAATTTCGCTGCAATACCTGGCAAAGAAAACACCGAACTTCTTATACAACAATCGGATTATTGAAACTCAATGCGGGTACTCCTGCATGGTGAAGCCTCGCGAAGTATCAGAGGATGTAAAAGGTCTGGCAAGAATACACGGCTCTTTGTCCGAAATAATTACTGTGACAGAGATTTTGAATTACTGCAACCTGGAGTATATCGTAGCTAAATTGTTTGGTCTAAGCTTAGACGGTTACGGTGTCGGCCACGAATACTCCACGGAGCTATTGTCTCTGACCGAGATGTTATGCCCTTCTACTGAGGATTACATGTTATCTATCCTGACATTGTCTTCTAAAAAAGATATGAGTGATTTCTACACCTATCTTCAGCAGAATAATTTAAAGAAAGACTTACAGCAAATAGTAAGGAGGAATTTGAATGATCCTAATTACAGCAGAAAGAGATTTAGTTGATGTTCGTGGAAAACTGACAGTGATTTCTTGCACCACTGATGAGCCGCTTGAACCTGTGTTCCCTTTCAATGGATTTATGACAGAATTACGCGAAAAATACTTTACAGACTCGCGCTCACCTAACGAGTTTTATAACTTCGTAGACTATTTGAAAGAGGACGTTCCGGATTTCCAGTTATCCAAATATCAAAAGAGCAATTTGGAGAAATTAGAGGACGTAACACGAGAGATGCTGTTCGCATATGTAGGCAACTGCGTCTACAGCTACCGCTATAGAACAAACGAGGGCAAGCAAGCATATGACAGATACCATACAAGGTTAATCCGTGATGTATCGAGCGATGCAGCTTCTGAAGACAGTGATTTTTCAATGGGCGATTACATATTTGAGCAAAACGATGGCATTAACCGAGCGACGTTGATAAGGTACAAAAAGGAGCTACCCTATCTCCTCGTAAGAATGCATGAAAAGAGTAAACTATGCGGCGTAAGTGTTTTCTCAATTGCACGCGCTTTGTCTATGGAGTTAGACAAATCCTTCCACGTAAGTGTTTCTACGAATACAAATCTAATTAATAGAGGCATTTACAGGATGAACAGCGACGGTACAATTGGCAAGAGATACAACAGCGCTACAGGTATGTTTCAGAACGAAATTCAATACTGGCTTCGCGGGCAGCATGAATATCGGGATGTTTACTATACCGCAATGTGTGAATTTCTCGACATTTGTAGGAAACTCAATATTGATTTGGCGCCGGAAAACCCTGAGCTTTATGATGAATCCTTTATGCGCCGGCTTTTGGGAGAGAAGATAATTCCTAACCAGATGCTTATTGCAACGATGCATAGATTGAGAAAATCTTACGACGGAAGTCCTCAGGCACTCTTGATAGATAATCTGTTTGAAACGGTTTCTCCAAAAGATTTTCTCTCGAACGATATGCTTGATGATGAAGGCACGATCAACCCAATAGTTGAGGTCATGCAACTCTACGACCAGAGCCGTCTACCCAAAATTCCTGACGCGGACGCTATGTTTAAGAAACTATTTGGCGCAAGCAAACTGATCGATTGTGCTTACAAGGGGAGCTTACAAGTTGACCGTGATACTCTTAAACCACGCTATTACAGCCTGATGGCCGTTGAGAACATTGAAAATTTTTATGTGGAACCACTTCTTTACACCAGAGAGGGTTATCTGCTTTTCCCTGCCGTCACGGATAGAAATCAACTCCTGTTTCTGAGTATAAATCATGTAATGATGTTCAAGGAATATGGGAGCGTTCTTTCAATAACGCTAGATGGGAGGAAGGAGTTAAAATGCGGGGATTATCAGGTACTTACACTTTAAACCTTTCAGATGTATCAGCGGACAAAATAACCCAACTCTTTGACAATGATATTATGATAGCCATATTTGACACAGAGGTGACTATAGATGGACTTTACACGACTGATCGCAGTAACTAGGAAGCGAGGCATATTTGATTTTGAAGATTGTATTAACATTAATAAAGTAATAAAAAACGCAACGGACCAGTATGAGAAGATTGATATATTACTAAAGGTCTGTGAGCTCGTTGCGGATGAATTGTATTTACATGACTTAGACGCAAACTTGGATGAAATCCGTCGTTACCTCGTTTCATTGATGTTCCTTGATGAGTCGATGAGTGTCACAGACTTACTGCGGAACATTTATAACAATAGCACCCTTTTTAATACTTACATCAACATAAGGGTCGCGCTGCATGGGCAGGACAAATCGTCTGTTATTTTAGTGGTAAACACTATAGTATCAAAGGCGCAGTACGTGCTTGAGCGCTTTAAGCGGATGAATAATTACATAACCATTCATGATGGTTACGTTTACTTAGGCAGGTGATACGTTGTACGCTGGAGAATTTTACGACGCGGAGACCGGCCTGCAGTTTGATATATACAAATTACAGGTTAAGAGATACACTCGGCTCGATATAGTTGAGCGCGGTGGGAAGTTCCATCTTGAGCCGGAAAGATTAGTATATGGTGAATTTAACAGAGGAAACACAACCTATGTTTACGGCGATAGGGATGTAGGGCGCCGATATAATGAAACTCTGGCCAGGAGTATGGGATTAAATGTAAAGCCACAAGTCCACCCACCTGAATGGCGGAGAGATGGTTCTGATATTTCATATATGTACACCAAAATCGTTAAGCGCCTAAACGAAACTGATTACTACATACAAGAGGATAAAAACCATATCCCAGATTCCTATATGTATGGATTTCAGGGGAGTAAGGTTTTCATAGTAAAAATAAGTGAGGATTCTATGGTTATAGAGCCTCTGCACGCAAAACAATATGAAAAAGTCGGCAAGGACCTTGGAGAAGTCAAGCCGAGCGCGACATACATACCCTATGAGGTGTTAACTGCAAAGTATGACTTAAGCTGGCAAAGTGACTATAACTTTGACGTTTTAGAAGAGGTGGAAGCGGTCCGTGAGTACTTTGCAAGCTTTCCAGAAGGAGATCCTACTGGATTTGACTATGAAACTAACACGCTTGAGTTCTACGCAGGTAATGAAGAGGCTGATATTGCAGGTATTGTACTCGCGCGGGATAAATGGACATCAATGTTCCTACCCTTCGGCATGGAGAGCGATATTAAAAATCTACCAAGGGAATTCCTCAAAGATGTTTACGATTTCGTTAGAACAAGGGAATTAGTTTCCTACAACAAGAAATTTGAGACAAGGGTGAACTATTCTCTCAACTGGCACGACCTAGAGATAGCACATGACCCCATTGTTTTGAGTCACTTACTAAATCCTAATGTTAAAAACACCTCCCATGAGTTGGGGGATGTTATGGAGCAAATTGACGGAAATGTACGTTTAAAACTCTCAACTGTATTCAATGGGAGAAAAAATGTATACTTCCCTTCCCTGCCGAAAGATGTTGTACGCATATACGCGTGTCCGGACGGTACGGACGCTTTACGTGCGTTGGAGGAACTGTCTAAAAAACTACCCTCTGACCAATGGGGACTTTATGGGTTAGAGTCTAGGTTAGCAAGTGAGGTAAAAGCCCAGCAAGAATTATGGGGCCTCAGAGTTGATACGCAACAACTTGCTAAAGAAGCCGATTTAACAAAAGAATTGGTAGACAGACTACAGGCCATGGTCAACGAATTAACGCAAAGCAATATAAATCTTAACTCCGGTCCGCAAGTGGCGGCACTCCTGTTTGAGCGTCTCGGCGCCCCGATTTTGAAACGTACAGAAAAGGGGTTGCCCGCTACAGGAGCAGACGTATTAGCTGTATTGGCGAAGACGAAAGCAGAAGAGCCTCGTGAATTACTCAAGGATGATATCCGTGATTTAGCAGGGAACAGGATACTTAATAAAGAAGACGTTAACAATTCAAAATATCCTGAAGCGTTACTGATCCTCACTTACAAGACGTATGCTAAGCTGCGCTCGGCTTATGATGAGAGATTCTCAAGACAACTCAATTCAAAGTACTCAAACGGCCGAATATTCTTCTGGGTTAATCAATTCGGTGCGGAGTCTGGGCGTCAATCGTCTCCTATCCACCAACTACCCAAGTCGCGTAAAGCACACATTATGGCCGATAGTGAAGACCACTGTCTGGCGATATCGGACTATAAGACCGTTGAACTTCGTGTTGCGTTCTCTTTGTCTGGAGAGCGGGAGATGGTGGAACTCTGCAAGGATAAAAACTTAGATATCCATAGAGCTGTTGCTAAACTCATTACCGGCAAAGAGCCTTGGGAGGTTTCTGCTGATGAAAGGTCAATCGGCAAGCGTCGTAATTTCGGTGTAATTTACGATATATCTGCCTCGGGTCTTGCGGTGCAGCTGAATGGTGTGAATGCATCAGCAGAGAACGTAGCGCAGGCCGAGAAGGCCATCGTAGAGTTTTATGCTGCTTTTCCCCGATACGCCGAATATATGAAGTACAACAAAAGACGGATTATGGAAACTGGGCAGATATCTACCAAATGGAACAGACGCAGGTATTTCCCTGAAGCCAGAGATCCTAATATCTCAAGATCTTATCTGAACTCTTTGCTGCGTCAAGGAAATAACATGCCGGTTCAAGGTACTGCTGCTGATATATTGAAGATGTCAGAGGTGTATTTGGAAGAGGAGTTTCGTAAACGTGGTTGGAATAGGTTAGAAATGACGCCACAAGGGCCGCGGCCCTTGGCGCGGGTCGCCCTATCCGCTCACGATGAGACATTTATTTCGTTCAACAAGAAATACGTACCGCCAATCGAACTTTTGCAGGTAATAAAAGATTGTATGGAGCTGGAGATTGATGGATTTGCCCCCTTGTTTGTTGATACTGCGATAGTTGATACGTGGGGGGAAGCCAAGACTTCTGAAGCCTACACAATCCCAGGTGAGCTTCGCGACAATCTGCTAGAAGAGTTAGATAGTGGTAAATGGAAAGGTGTATGTTTTGACGACCCTAAATCTACCTTCCGTGCCATGATAAAGGAGCACCTTGAACGCGAGCTTGTAAGCTATATGGAGGATCTTTGTAAAAAGGCAGGTAATCGGGATGCAGCCACTGTTTCAAAGCTGGTTAAGCATGACCAGCTCACTCACGACTTAATTGCTCGGTTTCCTCAAAGTTCAGAGCACAAAAGTCAATACGGCAAGCTGAATCATTATGAGCAGATACAGTATTCAACGGAACAATATTTGCTGTACTCTGAAGGCAACACTGAATTAATCGAAAGATATGTCAGCGCTGCGCATCAGGATGAACCAGAATTTGACTTGGAACAGATGGTGGATTTCGAACGCGCTAATCCAGACGAGGACGACGGTCTGGAAGAAGCGGAAGAAGGTAGCCGCTCAGCAAATCTCTATGAAGACTCTCACTACGGTTTTGATAAGTACGAAACGTTTACCACCCGCGCGAATAAGAAATATGAGCGTATATGGTCTTTTGGGGACGCCTACTATATTGACGCTGAAGGCTTGCCCGTTAGTAAGCTCAAAGACTTAAGAGGGCTAATTGCAGAACAAGAAACTCCTGGAGGGTCGTACAAGATATACGTCAAGTTCGGTGGTCAGGCGGTAGACTCTAAATTACGCACGTCTGCTTTAGCCACTGATAAAATATTAGAGTACCTTGAAAAGGAGAAGTTATAGATGGATAAAGAACTAAATCAAAAAGGCGAGTACGAAGAAATGAAAGTTGCAACTCCTCCTGAGAAAGAGCGAGTTAGCAGTCTGCATAAATCCTCCTGGGCTGATGCCCTTGAGGAAGAAGATGTTGATATCGTAGACACTACTAAGCAATTCAGTGTTGGAGCGATTAAAGACTGGATTATCGACCACAAGCTTATTACTGCTGTGACTGGTGGCGCTATTTTCGCTATCGTCATATTAATTATAGTGGTTGCGCTGATGTTCAATAAAGATGCAGCTCCTGAGGACGCGCCGGTTGTGGAAGAAGTACCCGACTACTCTTGGATGTACGAAGAAGAAGCCGAGCCAGACCCTGAACCCATTTTCGTATTCACTTACCCAGAAGACACGTATGTCAGTCTGCGTGCTGCTGGCTTCACTGCCCGGCAAATTGAAGAGCTTGAGGCATTAAGAGCTGATGTGACGCCATATCTAAAGAAAGCAGCGGAGAACAAAAAAGAATGGGCCGCTGAACAATTTAAAGCTTTGCTCCGAAACTCTGAGGATTCTACAGACTTACAGTACACCTACCTAATGGGAAATACTTACCTCGGCCTCCAACCCCAAGAAATTGACATCAACTCTTCGGACTACTCGGTTGTAACGTATAAGGAAGTGGTTAACTACTGGAAGATGCCGATGCAGGGCTGGCAACCTACAATTAAAGTAAGACTTAAGTCGGGAGAGATTCTATATTTTCAAGTAACGCCACAAAGATACGTAAACTTGGACGACAGTGGGAGTATTGCAATCACGTACACTGTATCCGAGATTTACGGCGCCCGGTTCATTACAGATGTTAAGGAAGTGGATATTTAATGAAGTACCTAACAATGGAAGCAATCGTTAATGAGGGTATTCTTAGTGAGGACATTTCGAGAGGTCTGAACTGGTTTTGCCCCCACTGCGGTGTAGCAATCAAGTATAGGGAAAACCTGAGAGCAGTCATTGACCCAAACCCCTTCTGTCCTGAAACACTGTCTAAGCGCGCTTACGATATGGCAAAGAGCCAAGCCTGGGCTCAACGCGTCGCTAGGAAGTGCATGTATAACTTAATAAAGCGGTTGAAATTAAGGCACCATTTTCAGCTGTTCATTCCATCTACCTATGAAAAGTTTACACCAGCGACGGCTGATGAGCTGGCTCTCCAAGAGTTGGCAAATAAACCGAAGAGTTTGTATTTCTGGCAGATAATTAAGTTTCTATATATTAAAGATTTTAGTGGTACAGCAGAAAATTATTTCAAAAAATATTCTTGTTTTGCAGACATATATAAATATGGAAAACCTGACGGCCTTCCGCCGGAGATATGGGAGAGCATAGTATCTGCTTTGCCGTACATTGAAGAATTTTGCGAAAGTGTGGATATCAAAACAGTAGACCTTCCAACTAACGCAATCTTTATGCATGTATGGCTGTCGGGTGATTTTCCTGGATTTGCGCGGCGCGAAGACTATATTGCCAAGCTAAACTCAGTATATGGAAAATATATTTATACGGTGAACAACGACAAGAAAGTACGTGATACAGTCTGTCTTATAACTCCAGACGGAGCGCCGAAACGTGGTAAGTACAAAGAAGCGCAGCAGCGTGGTTTTGAGATATTCAATGAACATACTTACAACGACATGTTGTACAAAGCCATAGCGGAAAATGGGATTAAGGTTGAAAAATTAATACTATAGTAGCGAGGTGGTTCAATGGAAACCAAGATGACATTTGGCAACTTTTTAAATACTTATTGTAAAAATACGCTCAACGCAATAGCGAACCATAAAAATCGCTACACCTCTAGGGATGAGTATCTATCGTATGATGATATTCTCTATGATGAGAACAACGAACCCGTGAAGGTAATTTATACACCGACCGGACTTGAGCTTAAAATTGAGGATATATGGACATACACCTACGAGGATTTTGTTCATATTTATGGTGAGGAGTCGTTAGAGACTTATCGGCTCTATCGGTCTGCGTACAAAATTAAAACTGGATTCGAACTATACCTTGAGAGGATCCAGCAAATCGAGGAGGCGAAGCGTGCCTACGATAATAAACCAGGAACCTACGAATTTGACCATCTGTCAATATGATTCGAAGAGGCCTATTAAGTCAACCAGTTACGATTTCATATTCAAGGAGCTTTCTGCACTTGAGAGTAATAATGTATTAAAACTGCCGAAATTTGGCGGGCGTTGGAAAATAGCTTTTATAGCTCAAACATCTGACGAGATTGAGACACTACAGCTGCTAACAACCCTCCACCCCATAGAAGTGGATGCGTACTGTGTAAGGCAACTGTTCACCGAGTACAGTAACTTAAACACTAAAAGCAATTATCAGCAATGTATCGACTTATTTGTAAAAAACAACCTTCTACTGGATAAAGATGCCTTAACACACTTATATTATGGAACGAAGGGAAATCTTGACATAATAGAGTCGTTCATAAAGGATATGCTTAAAGATGGTGTCGAAGTTGTGACAAAGCAAATAGCGAACAAGTATGTTGTATTCAGCCGTGTTACATATCCCAGTGATGTTATATCGTCATTACTAGTATATAAAAACCCATACATAGATGTGAGGGGGACAAGCTTAGAACGTTACAGCTACAGACACAGCCCGTTGTACTACATAAGGGAGTTGGAAAACTTCCTTTCCCCTGAGCACGCTTTTTATTCAGTAAGGAAAGCAATATTTAAGCTTTATAAAAACAAGATAGCTTACCTGAAGGGCGCTGACCTGTCTAAGTTGAGTTTTCGGGATGTGGATTTAGTAAAGATAATTGATTTTAAAAGTATTCTATACTTATACCTGCTTGTGCAACAGGGTGGAGCTGTACCTACGTTGGCTAGATTACTTGTTTTTACGCATCGAAATTCGAAAGGAGATAGTGAACATGCTAATTTACACCAAGAAAAGATTATTACCGGCAATACCCTCAATCATTTCCGTTCAAATGCCCGAAGAGATTGAGGGTTACCTTCACGTCGACTTGGCAACGTACAGGCAAGGCGTCCTTTTAAGGGAGCGGTATGACACATATGCGAAGCTTGTTAAAGCATTGTTTCAGAACACGCCAGATCGCCGGCAAACCATAGAGGATTTATATAATCAGCTCGACTACATTAATTGCCACGATATTCGAGCACTGGTTCCAATGCTGTATAACTGTGAGGAGGAAGTGTTTGGCTATGAAGAACAGTTCGGCGCTCTACATATCCTATCCCAATATGTACGTCCCTACGATGTGACTATGCAGGAAACACATAATACAATTGATTGGTACCCTATCAGCTCATCCTTCAAGAATGAGATACAGACAATCACACAGGCCTACGAGTTAACCTGCATAAATTATGATGAGCTTACCAACCCTGGGATTATTAAGGAACGGGAGAGGCACCCAATATTCGTGCTTGGCTCTGATGTTAATCTGAAGACCATGCTAAATAGCTCCGTCACTCCCGATGATAGCGCCGCGGATAAGAAGAAAGAGGATATGGGGAAAGAAACCCCCACCGCCCCAGAAGTCGAGCTTGACCCTGAGCTTGAGAAGATGCTTTCAAATTACGTTACCAACAATTCCGATGGTTCAGGTAAATCCAGTATCGCTAAGGAAAGTGTCAATGAAATCATTGATGATGCTGAATCGGAGTATAGCGACATTTTCAAAGACGTCTACAGGAAGGGAGAGTAAAAGCTTATGATTAATGCTTTGGCAGTATTGTTTAATATTTTAGTCATATTCTTAATCTTCATATACCCTAAGGCGTTACTATGTCAAATAATTGAGCATGAGTCAGCCGTTGCAAGTGGTGAAGAAGCCTTTACCCAGCGTGCGTTTCTACTTGGCGCTATTCCATTCATCAGTGATGTTTACCTGTGTTCTGAACTAGATTTAAAAGTTTTAAGAGTGGCGCACATCGTGTACTCTGTACTGTTTGTACCTGTTGTCATTAATATCATCATTTTATCGGTTATTCAGCCAACGACAGGGTTATGGTTGATTGCCACAAGGATTATTAATATTGTGATGACGTTTCTGCTGTACACACTGCAAGTGCTTACAGCGGGGAGAGTATTCACGATGTTTAATGGGATGGCTCTAGTAATGTTAAGTTTATTCCCTCCTATCGCCTACCTCCTTTCTTATATCAATGCTCCAAAATTCTACAAGGAAGCCGCGGACGTACTATCCGACAGGTTTAGAAGGGGTAGAGACTGATGTTTCCTATACATAACTTTGGCAGTGAGCGGGATGGTGTCGAAGACTGGTACTTCTTCGATACCGATAAAGTCGAAGTCGTAAGGTATGAACCAAAAATACATTACCCCACTGAGTTTTACTGCATAACTACAACAGACAGCAGACGAAAAACAACAATCAACATAACATTGAATCTGCTTAAAGAGTATAACATGAAAACGACTCTTCAGAAGCTCATGGAGACGGCCGGACAGGATTACACGGATAAACGTACTACCCTTCTTTTCATGATTCTCATTTATAGGGAGTTTAAAAAATATGCCGAAGAAAATTGATGACTTTACTTTAACACGCAAAACAAGTTTGTCGTTTCCATATTTCGAGCTTCGGAACATAACAGATGGGCTGAGTTCATTGATTAAAAGCTTACCTAAAGGGGATATTCAGGTTGTTTATGTTGACCCTGGCAGCGGGAAGAAATTCGTCGTGACAAAATTCAGTACTGACATACGGAGGTATATGGTTCTGTTCAAGACAAGCATTGAAATGCTAATGCATTTTTCCGAGAACGAGTGTGTGGAGATCAAGACGCCTGAAGATGGGTTAAATGTAGCATATAGAATAAAAATGGAGAAAGGTGTTGAGGCAGATGCTTACACTCACAATTAGTAATAACTTATTAACCGGTGATATCGTATTTACGGCCATCATAGTAATAATCGGTATATGTATTTTTCTAGGCGCGCTCCTTACTTCTGAGAGCGGCTCAGGTAGTACAAGAAGAAATCAGCAATCCCCCCTTAGAACCGCTACGCCCCTGCCTAAAACAAAAGACATAGATAATCAGCCAAAGGCAGAGCAACCGTCGCAGAGTACGCCTCAAAGCTATAAAGATCATAAGAGTAAAAACACTGGTTCAGGTGGAGTTGATTGGTAGTGTTAACTATTATTTTTATTGCAATTTTGATTTATGCAACAGAGACGGTACGGGCAACCGTTGTTAAGGTACAGCGGGATGCTATTCCTTTAGGGACAAATGCTAACGGCTTCTACGACTCTGGAGCGTTTATGGGTTTATATAACGCTATTATGGGGAGAGGAAAACTTTGAGAGAGAACACAATTATCATTGTAATGACTATCGTGATAACTGCTATACAAAAGATAATCCCTATTTCCGAGGGGAAGACCATATTCGCGTATGTTCTTCCCTATTTCTTGCTCGTCACAAGATTTGTGGGACTCTTAACACTTTTCAACATTCCAATATCCAACAAATTCATTTTCGGTTCGGAGGTTGGTATTTTAGCCGTTTCTTTCGTTATGTTTTTAATGGCAGCGTTGAGACACGAGTACTTAATACATTGGTTCTCTTTGCTCCTCATTGTACTTCTTAGCGCACTATATGTCGGAGTAATAGAGTATATGAACAGGAAATACTTCATTTACGAAGAGGTTACACGGATTACGAAAAATAGGAGAGATTACGATGAACTTTCATGATTATGCAATTGGGCCTGAACCGCCGAAGAACGGCAATTATTTTGTCACTGCTTTTCATATATTGAAATTTGACGAGTATCCAAACCTTTATGGACTCACCTTAGAGGATGACGATAAGAATCAAGTAAAAGCACTTATCTTCACCACAGAGAACGACGACATTTCAGCATTAGTCAGTCCATCCATAAAAAGAAATATTATATTCAGGCGGGAATGTCTACGATTCGTTACCTGCAACGTCGTTGAGAATCTATCAACGATAACAACCTTACACACAACGAAGACAATGGACATTGAATCTACGCTGTACTCAACAGATAAGACGTTTCTAAAAGCTACAGCTGTTTTTGCGGACATTATTCCGGGTGATTACGTTACTAACCAGATTGTCGGCGTAGTTGGTATTCGATACGAAGCATCATCCCGGGTACGTTGGGTAAAACTCACGATTATTGACAAGAACCGTAATGTAGAGGTCTGCCGTTTATTTGATCCTGATGGGCGCGTAGATATTAACAGCTACATTGGACGCTATGTGAAGATAGGGAAATTACTGAGAAAAGAGAAGTACGGTTTCACTGCGTTTGGATCTATCTCTTTATTTGGTGACGAACTGCTTGAGCGCTCTGCTGAAGTATACATTTGTAAAGCCTACTTACAGGAGATACAACATAAGCTCCCTGAGAGCTTGCAGAAATTTATCAGGGATAATAGTCTTTGGAACACTTTAGAAGTACAGCCTACAGGCCTGGTTGCTGATATCGGGTTCCATCTTGTAAGAATAGCGCGAGCGTTCAAGTTGGCGTTTGCAGCGATAGATTGCTTTAAGGAAATAAACAAAGAGAATCTGCTCTTTGGTGTCGTGTACAGCCAGCTTTATACCGTATTCCCTGAAACATTAGAAGATAGGCTTACACGGGGTCAGATGAGTATCGCTGTGCTATTCAGTTACAAAGGGCACCGAAATGAAGGCTTAATTGAATTAACAGATATTTACACTGAAAAGCCGACTGAATCTGATGAGAAGCGAGTGTTGAGGAATATATACAGGACGGTGGATGCTGATTTATGTTAGGGTTCGCTGAACGTGCGGTTGTAATTCTTCCGCAATACGACATTTATGACTCATTCGCTCCGACGTACAGGGGGCGGTTCCGAAAGGCGGTTGAAGATCTTCCATTGGTTTTCAAAGAGCATTTTGGTATGGAGGTGTTTGTATGCTCCACAAATACATTGCCAGATGTGGATTATTCTAATTACAAAATTGCTGAATCGCTTAAATCGGCAGACTACGCCATTTTGAAGGAATATGATGTTTCAGGCTCTCCGACATTTTATGATTTCGACCTGGGCATCACCGATGTTGATGAAGAGTCCCGATCAATATACAAGAAGTTCCCTTTCAAGCGTGGAGCTGATTTGGATACCAAACTAGAGTCACTGCTAAACAGGGAACGGCTTATGGTAAAGTGTATTGCTGACAATCTATTCGACGTCATTGTAACTTTTGAAAACCTCAATAAATCCTACTACAAGATAAAACCTGGGGTATCAGATAACAAAATATTCCTTACGGTTGATTACAAGAACCTACAGGTTTCCGGTTACATGAGTGGTAAACAGGTACAAATAATCTATCTTACGGGGAAGGCTTTCACGAGTTTGACGCTTGATTCATGGGGAGGTAGACATGATTAGAGAAAGACAGATATACCTCGTTAACGTCGATTTGGACAATCAGAATATTTACAATCTGAACGGTCCTGACTTACGAGATAATTATATCAATCATAAGGATTTCCGTGGGTATTGTTATATCGATGATAGAATTAGTTTTGCCCACATTTTTCGCACTCAAAACTTTTTAGTAAAGGAGGTAGTTCGGAAGTATTTTGAGTTTGTAAGGAGTAAGTGTTACAACCACCCAATGATTACGAACGGGATTAATTTCAAGGCCGTTCCGATCGCTATCTTTCCAACCTATTTATTCGAGTACTATCAAGACGTTGAAAAGGTTTTTAAAGGTGAGGGGTGTAACGTTATACGCATGTCGATAGAGCTGGCCGGCGGTACAGTAAGTAAGCATCACTGGGATTTATGGGTAAGCCGGTTGGAAGCAAGTGAGCTTCTGAATAAAAAGCCGGAAGATATTAACGGCGCTGACATGCTTAATTATGTCGAGAAAAAGGTGGGGGGTTTCTATGAAAGAAGACTTATTGATGCGGTACAGTAGAATATTCAGCGATGTGCGTACAAAGTCGCGGTTAGACAAGCTCCCCCAGTTACGTGGGTGTAAAGGGGTGGCGCTATTAACGGAGTACATACGAAAGATAAATGTAAATCCGATTGAACGCCTTGCCTTAACATGTGACTCTCCGACTGAGTTTTATCGTGAATCCAAGTCAACAGAAATGTTTCTGAAGGCTCTTACGATAAAAAATGACGGTGTGACCGAATTCAGACTATCCGAAGATGGTGAGCTTTTAACTACTACACTGTTCCCTGAGACAGTTGCACTTAATGAGCTGAAAACTGAAATTTTCCATGCGCTACGGTGCAATAATAAACTCATTGATGGCATTCCTACGAAGCACATATCAATTATTCAACAAATCGCAACTTTATCTCCATTTATTTCAGAGATACCTAAATACTACCCTGACAAGGATTTTGAAGAGCTCCTTAGTTTAGACAGCGACGTTAAAATACAAGACATCTTCAGTGTCGCTCTTAACACTCCCCTCGTGGAGTTATCGCCTTCTAAAATGTATGTCCCTACATACAAGGCACACCTAAAAGGAAAAGCGTTAGAGGTATACATCCCAATTCTTGATAGAATGGCGCTTTTACCTTTAAACACGTTTGACGTAATATCTGTCGATGACCTATACAACATAGAAGTCATTGAGAACAGGCTAAATGTCGGAGGGCGCTGGCTTCACAGCCTATTCGGAAAGAAAGGACTGTATACGAATGGGAGTTTGGATCTAATTAATGTTCAATGAAATACTTGGTAAATACAAGGAACATATTTATGCAAATACCGCGCCCTTGGAAATCACAGGCACCATTCCGAAAGAGGCCCACCTGCTTTTAAAATTTGAAGAGCAGGTAGCCCGGAAACTTGAAGAAGCACATATATTGTCTCATACTTTAAGCATAAATACTGCTGATAGCTTTATTGACAGGTATTTCAAGACAAGGCTTAGTGAGGCGAGCATAGCCGGGAGCGTAGAGGTAAATGATTTAGAAATGTTGTTGCTCGCACAAAGAGAAGAACTTGAGCGGCTACACCATAATAAGATTGTTGACCTTGAGCAGCGAATTTCTGTCAAGAAGAGTGAAATCAAAAGTAAACTGGTAAGACTGTATGAGATGGTTGAGTATCTCCATGAGAATAGAGAGAAGATAAAAATCCTTTGTGAACTAAACAACATCGAAGTACTAAGCGATGCTTACGCACTAGAGGTGTTAAATATCAAAGAACTAAACAGTCTATTGCGTGTAAGCATCATGATACTAAATAATCTCGTCGACGGGCAGAGAGGTTTCGGTGCCGTATGGACAAAAGTACTTTACTGGCCTCTGTACTGGAAGCTCGATGACGAGTCTGAGAGCTTTAAAGCTAGCGTTGAAGTCGTTTACTTTCTTATCCTATGCGGTTTGGTATTCTTTACTAAGCCTTATAGTGTGGCGCTTATTTCCCTGGGAATAATCGTTCAAGCGTTATATAACTGCTTTAATATGTTCACCTATCAGGACAATCTATCGGTAGCATATTATACAGCTGTAAATAAAGACAAAACTATCGCTATGATTGATGATGCTATCCTTGAGGATGAGGCGATTCAATCCATGGTTTCTGAGCTTCATGAACTTAAGGGGACGGATTTGGAACCAAGTATTGAATTAGCTACTAAACACATTCAGGACGAAATATCCAGCATCCAGAATGGTAGTTACCAGATGCGTGTACAGGAGAAAATTGCTACATTGAATGTTTTAGATCTCCGCAGCGCATTATTGGAGGCATTTAAGGTTGAAAATGACAAGATAAATCGGCTAATCAAAGATTTAGAGATCGTCTCCAATAAGGTCACTTCAGAAATACAGAAACACATGGAGAAATGCAAAGCTCCTGGCGATGTGCAGAGCAAAAGCAAAATCATGTCATTAGATTACAAGGTCGGTGCGGTCTATAGAAACGAACAGATACTTGACTACTACACGGTCACGCTGCCCAATGATAACTTGCTGCTCACGTATAAATCCGACGAAGAGCGTGAGAAAAATCTTGACATAATACGGCTTCTGCTATGTAACGCTCTTACGAATGTAAAGGAGAAGCATCTTTATCTCTATATTCTTGATCAGGAGAATTTGGGTCGAGAGTTATCTGATTTTACTACTCCAAAGCTTGAAGAGTATTTCAAAGTTATCCACACGGATGTGGATAAGTTCATTACCGAGGAAATAAGAGCGTCAGTAAAAACTGTAAATACGCTGAAGCAGATGGATATTAACGAATATAACAGTAAGAACGAAGCTGTGGGTAAGTTGACACTTGATTATAAACTCTATGTTTTACTTTGCTCCCCCACAATGAATGTACATAAAAACTCTCAGTTCACAAAATTTCTCAAATACTCAGCAAAATGCGGGTATATGTTCTGGGTCTTGTATCCAGACAAAAATTACTTTCGTAATAAAGAAGGCGTTTACGAGGATGGAGTCGAGGATTTCTACGACTTCAACCTAATTATTAAGGGAGGTCATCCTATTATAAATACTTTGAACTCAGAGCCGATTACGCTTTACAACAACGCATTCGGTGTAGAAACGTTGAGGTACACGCAAGAAATGGGTGGGAACACCCTATTAACCGTTGATGACGCAATAGAAACAAACAGGGCGGACGTTCTTGATTACGAGACCGGGTACAGACAAAAGATAATACCAGACAAAAAAATATGGAAAAATCATACCCTAAAGGGATTCAATATCCGCTTGGGATATCTCGACGGCGATCCGAACCGACCACAGACAATTCTTATTGGAGATAAGCCGGTACATTTTTTGATTGTTGGGCAGACCGGAGGCGGAAAATCTGGTCTGGTAAACAATATGCTTGCAAGCCTCTTTCACGAATACTCGCCTGAATGGTTCAACCTCGTATTTATCGATTTTAAGAATGCCGAGGCTGCGATGTACGTTGACAAGGATACGCACTACGCTATCTTACCCCACTACACCGCTATTGCAGGTACAAAAGACGGCGACTATGCTGTTTCAGTATTCAACTGGCTCATGGATGAGCAGATGCGGCGGATGAAGCATATCGCAAAGTATGGTTTTCAAAAGATTGAAGATTATAACGCAATCCTCTTCGAACGTAGGGAGGGAATAAATCAACACATAGACTCTCCTGTGCCACTTGATGCAAAGATAATCCCACGCCTACTAGCGTTAGTCGACGAGTTCCAAGTTCCGTTCAAACAATGTTCTCCGGAGATCGTTGAGAGGCTAAAGGTGCAGCTCGCCTCCCTAGCTAAAGAATCTCGCGCGGCAGGTATCCACCTTGGGTTCTGTTCTCAGTCTATGGCGGGAACATTGTCTGAAGACATACTTCTACAATTCGGCCTTAGAATCGCTCTATTCCTTGATAAAGCAGTTTCAAAAGAATGGTTAGGTAATGGGGCTGCAAACTCTATCAAGACTTTGGGCTGGGCGTATGCGAATTACAAGGGCGGTGCTGAGAATTACAATGAATTCTACAGGATTCCGTACCCTAGCAATAAATCAATTAAGGAGTATATGCAAAAACTATCAGAGTTAGGCGCTGCCGAAGGGTATAAACAGTCAACCGCTTACTTCTTTGATGAAATGGAGGAATTTGACGTTACAATCCTGGACAAGTATTTCCAACAAGACTCATGCTCTCCCGATGCCGTCATGCTGGGGGAACGCACTTACCTGACGCGCAATATCTATCCATGTAATCTCATGCTTACGAAGGATACCCGTGAGAACATACTTGTGGCTGCGACTGACAGAAAGGCCAGGCTTAATCTCTTAAATACGGTACGTTATAACATTGAAAAACGTAATTTAGGGCTGACGCTATATAAATCAACGAACAGTGAAATAAGTGAAATTATGGGCCTTGACACCCCGCAATTTGATTTCATTCATGACGACGATTTAGAAAAATTCATCAACCTCTGCGAGAAGCAGCTTGAAGAACGTAAAAAGGCTGAAAACCTGACCTCCTATCGAAACATATACTTTTTCCTTATTGATTGGGACCAGCAAGATAAGTTTGGCAAATCTCCGAATGACCGCCTAATTCAAAGATTCAGCTCATTGCTCAACGACGGGCCTAGCTACAGGATGCATTTCATTGTCAGCTTATCTCAGGCAAAGGATTTTCCTCGGATAACACATTTATTCAAGCATATGTTAGTTGGCAACGTCGATGCTGATACATCCAACAGGCTAATAATGAATGAGCGGGCTACTAAACTATTACAATTTCAAGCGTATTACTTTACGCCCGGGTCAGCACTCGACAAGTTCAAGTTATACAAGACTTCATTAGATGAGTCAAAAACTAAGCCCCGCACACTCTATGTTGAGTAAGCGATTGAAAGGACAATGTATTATGATCGATATAATCTCGGCTGATCCTTATAGCATTGATTTTTGTGAAAGTACAGTACGTTCGATTACGACACCGTTTAATATGCTGGGAGTTATGAGCCAGGAATATACTGAGTCCTCGGTCTCTGAGGTGCTGAAAGAGATTCAGGGTAAGCCCACATTTGCTACCGTACTAAAATTTCTGACTACAACAAATTGTGATTTTGAGATACTCAAGCAGCTAAATGAAGAGGCCTTTAGCCTCTTGCTTCGAAAAACCCATCTTGAAATATTGCTACATTTTTACGGTGCGGAGGGTGTTTGGATATTCGGGCGGTTAATGGATTATCTTTCTTATCCGGAAGAACCTTTTAAAGGGGAGGATAGTATACTGCCTAAATTCATTCAGACGGCAAGCCTTTTTTGTACTAAGCTTCAGAATGCAGCGTTCGCCGCCTCTGAGGGCAGTTTTTTGGGTGACGTATGTTTGCTAGTAAGTAACCCGAGAGAGTCAGATTTTCGAAGTATATCTAAACGCTACAAATATCGGCAAGATTGCTATGATAAAGTACTCAACGATTTACGAAGCAATCCGAGTAATGTGGATTTATTGATGTACTGCAAAGGAGGCTTAGACGCGTTAGGTTTTCAATACTCTTTTTCATACTTCAATATGTACAGTTTAACTGAGGGCGAAAAAATGAGTCTAACAGAGGCGCTTCTGATACAAGCCAAAGATACAACCCCCTCTCTTAAGATTACTAATGATTCAGAGCGTCTAAATGCTTTTGAAGAACAGATCAAGACACTTAAAGAGTGTTTAGCTGCGTGTGGCGGCTCTTACGGCCAACCAGGCATAAACTGGTACGAGCTTGTTTTCCCTTCCAAAGAGCAGGCGTTAAAAATGCAATCCTGGCTTAACAAGCACAATATCAGGAGCCATGAAATTGAAACAACTGGCGGGAAGATCACTATGCAGGTGCACAGGTAGAGAAATATGTTGAAGATCAAAAAAGCAGAACATGCAATCTTTACTGCAGCATTAATTTTTACAGCGATTCTTGCTATATTGTTACGTCGTCCCTACCCTGCCATAACCCCCATTATAGTTCCAATAAATAGAGGTTACGCTGTCCTGTTGGATAGTAACACCGCTCTCTCTGCCTACCATCTAAAACCTTTTAATCCATACATGGCTAGTGGTTTGATTTATGAGAACCCTGAAAGAGATATTATCGTTTATTCGTATGCTTCAGACGTTTGCTATACCGTAAAGGACTGGTCTGTATCGAAATCTTGTGACGAGGTGTTTATCTTGTACCCTGATTTATTCGTAGAGCCTGGAGATTCAGGTAAACCAATCTTTGAGGGTGGTCATTTGGTGGGTATCATTGTTGGTTCATATGAGGGGCGGGCTCTAATTTCTACAGTTAGCGACCTTAGAAGCTTAATGCAGCATTAACGTATGTCAATATGCGCTATTCCAACTTAGGAGGAGGTGATATCAGCGTGTTTGACTGGATTAAAACATTACTCGGAATTATTACAGTGGGTGTATTCACATTCACGTACTCAGTTCAGCCAGTGGAGAAGGCCTACATTCCTGGCAGTTTTTATAGTGGACAGAATGACGCGTACCTCTCATACCACAACATGTACGGTGATGTTTTCACGGAAAGCAAGCTACGGGAAAGAAGCTTTGATATAAGCAACACCATCCCAGACATGTCCAATGTTCCGTTGCCGCCGGAGGGTATTATCTTATCGGAAATTAAGATATTTGACACAGATACCTTTGTAAAGATTGACAATAAGGACAAGAAGTGGGAAGAGGAATCAGAGTTTACTTTCATCCTGAGTGACGGTCCCCACAGGGTCTACTCTCCGTTCGATAGTAAGATAACTGGTATATTACCTAACGTCAGCAAAGGACTCGTACCACTTTTTGAAACTTACTTCAAGGATGGCGGCGTCACGATAAATCTGATCAGAGCGATTGGAGACAAGACGTATAACATAACACTGTCAAAACTAGAGAAGACATGGCAATCATTTTATCACACCAATGGTTGTAAAGAGGTACATTCAGGTCGTGTTATATATTATACGGATTATCCTGTAGGAAAACAGTTATCTGTATCCAAAGGGGCGCCCATAGCGTTTACTGGAAGAACTGGCGGAATACCCGAAGATGACGGGACTAAAAGCTATATCCACGTCGCCGCTACAGTCACTCAAGGAGGTACGACAAAGGTTTGCAAACTGGGTGAAGTATTAAAGTGAAAGTCCTATAGTTTGGGGATGTTCAGAGCCGCCCTATAAGTAGAAAACGCCGGAATTTCCACAACAGAAAAAAATTATAAATTTGCAAACATATTAATATGCCCAAGATAAAATTTTATTAAGAAAGGAAATGATAGCATGAGTGATGTTTTAATCACCAGTCAAGCGCAGATTGACGCTCACCGCGCAACTGCAAGCACTTATCTCTCAAAACTTGAGAATCAGCGCGAAGCTTATCAGAAGATTATTTCAAAAGTCGAGGAAAGCTGGAGCGGCAAACAATCCGAGAAAATGCGCGATCATCTGAATGTGGCAGTCCAGAACTTAACCAATATGATTGACGACACTAAGCCGGTCGTTGCGCTTATGGATAGCTGTCTTAACACCATCGAAAAGAATCTTTAAGAAGGAGGAAAAATAATGAGCATGAAACTTGACAGAGCAGGACTCGTCGAAGTATCGAGCAATTGCCAAACGCTGACTGGCGTGAACAAAAGTTCAATTGAAGTCTTTGACAATCTCGTTCGTGAAGTGTTCAACCCCGGCAATGTCACAATATCCGGAGTAATGAAAACGGCACTGAACAAGTTTGACGAGAACACTGAGGTACGGAAAGTATCTGCGCGCACAATAAACTCGAACGTGAGAGAAGCGCTTTGCATATTCCAATCATCCTGCAAGGATTTGGAAATTGATTTCACGATGCCTTTGATAGAAGACTAAATAATACCTCACGCCCTCACGGGAGCTTCGGCCCCGGAGGGCGTACTACAATAATATTGAGGAGCGATAATCAATGCGGATAGACAGCAAAATAGTCAGTGATGACAATAAGATACTTGGATACATTTTAGATGATACTGCGGATGGCGGCGATAAATATCCTATTTCAACGCAAGCGCTGTACAACCGTGAAATCTTCCATGAGCTAATCAACAGAGGTTATTCACTAGTAGGACCTAACTCATTTCAAAGTCCTCAAGGTGTTCTAATCGAAGAGCTACCAACGGTGGCTTTCACTACTCTGACCGAGAACGAGAAGAAGGAGATGTTTGTCGTGGATGACTTGCTCTCCGAGTCTGAGGCTAATACCTTCCTGACTCAACCTAAAAAGGAGAGTAGTGAGAAACAGGCGTTTAAACCGGCCGAAATGGTTTTGATACGGTCGCGTCAAGATTTGATTGATTTTGCACGAGAAACCACCAAGTATGATAAAAATGACCCAAAAACGTTTCTCCCGGTTAACATGATAACCGACAAGTCGGCATTGTTCACGGTTGAGGAGATAATGCAGGATCAGGAGTGTAATGAGGTATTCGGCAGACTTCTTGAGAAATGCACATACTCTCTAGCGGCGTTCGAGCACCAGAAAAAGTATTTCCGCGAAAACCTTGAGTGGATTGAGACAGATAATTACATGGACTATATCAAGTTCTACCTTAGTTGGGGCATTCCTGGCGTCACTTGTACGTATGACAAGTTGTATGTTCATGAAACACAGAGTCTTCTCTCATCCTTGTCCGGCATGAACGAGCCAGTCGCTATAAGCAAACAGATAAGCGCATTATACACTAAGGATGGTAATTATGTGTCAAAGCCTCATAATAACTTCAATCCAAGTCGCAAAACGCTGGCAGAGTTGCGAAAGAGACTCCCAGAGCGCGGTGTCGGCGTCGTTCACTCCTACATACCCGCAACAACCGAGATACTATCAATTGTAAATGATGATGGATTTTCATTTATGATCGATGGTCCCGACATATTGGTCAAGTACACCGGCTATGTCAGCTCCTGCCACACCTTTCTTGGAGTATATGACCTCAATAACAGCAGACTCCCTAAGGAATACTGGGCCACTGGCTCAGATGACGCAAAGCAGCGCTTCTTTGATAGAATGCTGCTCTCCGCGGTGGTCCGCGATTACTTCCGCAGGATCACTGTTCTCTCCAATGGCACAACACATAAAGCTCTTGCTACCGCTGGTCTTGATCTCCCGTCCGCTATGGAGTATCTCGCGTACAACATGAGCAAGAGTACATCGGAGCGTGACGGGGAGAACGACGAGAAGGACAAATTACGTCACTTAAATATGTACGATACAATCAAGCATTATTTTCGCGGAAACATCGAGAACTACTTTTATGATGAATCTGCTTATGAGGAATATATTTCAGATTTCATAAGCGGCGAAACCGTTCTAAACTCCATATGTGACGGCCGCGAAGCTGACAACTCCAACAACTCCTCCTCGTTGATTAACGAGCTGTCGATTGTAATAAGAGATTTGGATCTCGATATGAAGTATGTCATAAAGCAATTTGATGAAATTGACCTTGAGAATGGTCAAAACGTAGTCGAGTTGGCTGGAAAAGGCTATGTATTTCATGTGGTTGTCATTCCTAGGGATAACGAGATAAACGGTTTCGGCCTGGACATTCTGAGGTATCGCGCGGAAGCTTATCGTGAGGCGTCAAACCTGCTATACGTTACGAAGGTTTATACAGAACCTGCGGACACAAAAACACAAGCCAAACACGTAGCTTTTGAGGCGGTGATGTTAGATACACGTCCCAAGATTGTCAAAGAAGTATTAAAACAGTACGAAGCCGTCATGCTGGCTGAAGTGCTGAAGAAGATGAATGTGTTGAATGCCCAACCCAGTCATTATGACCGTGCCCGCATAATGGCGACGCAAGTGCTAATGTCAGAGATCGCCAGCTTTCTGCAAAATACGAACACTACAGGGAATTCTTTGGTAAATATATCAAGTGTAATTAGATACGCGCAATTGGTTGTCACTACAACGGCGCAATGTCTGGCCAACACACATAAGCTTGGCACCTGGAGGTTAGCATGTGTCAACGCTATAATTACACCTCACTGGGTAGTGCCCAGAGCTGAGACCGAGATATGTGCCTACCCTATTTTTACAAGCAGTAAGAGTCTTTCACCTGCCGTAGTCGAGCAGTGTAGAAATGCCGGCTTTCTGCCTTGGGATTATAAGATGGGTATAGATATTGTTTTGGAAGGACTTCATCCAAACGTACATTTGGTGGACCCGGACGGTGAGAAGTACGAAACCGCTGAGTCTCTCAGGGCGTATCACTATCGGCTGACGAACTCGAAGTTTACGGCGAATGGTTTCGTTAAGCCTGCTAACCAGTACAACGCATTGTACCCCAATATTAGGCACTACATCGGGAAGGATAGTCTCGAAGAAAGAACTGTATGGCCTGATAAATATCGCAATATTGCCGGTTACAAAATAAATAACGACGAGTTGTGCGAAATCTCAGAATATGTGAAGTGGCTTCTCGAACCTGTACACGCCAACAAGAGCGGCAGAGGTGAAGATGCTGTAAGCAAGTATACGGGCTTGACTGCTGAGCAGTTAATTTCAGTGGGAACTTACACGGCTCTAATTAATTTCTGTTCGCACGAGTATGCTGGCGCGAAACTCGTCAATATCGTAGCTCAAGGTTTCGAATTTGAAGACGGCTCTATTGTCGGAATTGACCAAGTATTATCATTTGACCTGTCGGGTAAAGCTGTATACCGAGTTAACGGGAATACGCTTGTTATGATGCATGTTGATGGGGAGCTTCGGAAGGTGGTTTTCTAACTTGTTGAAAATTGATCTCAAGACAGACTGCGTAGACACCAGACACGCGTTAAGCATTTTACAGAGAAACACTGATGAGTTAGGCATTTTTGTTGACTTGGATATTTGCACAGATTATATAGCTTACTTCAACGAATGCGTTTATAGAGGGATGCAGGTATTGTGGAAGATTGGAATGCCAAGAAGTCTAAATACCAACTCACCCACTGAATCCGTCCAACTATTCAGGGATGTTTTTGGCATTCCAGCCATGAAACTGGTTAGAGGCGGTTACGGCGGTAACAGCTCGGGCCTTACTGTGAATGACACGAAGCGTGATGAGTTGATCGAAGACCCAGAAATATCCGATGATGTAAAGCTACTAATTAAACTGTTTTCAATCATGTCAACTTGGAAACATACTCTTAGCGCGCTAAAGTCCTACAGCAACCACCCTCCTCTAAAGGTCCATGACTTTGAGGGTCACAAAATTACGCTCATAAAACCAAAGTGGAATGCTCTGGCTACACATAGGTTTTCATCGAAGGATCCAAATATTCAAGGATTGAAGCGGAGTATCAAGGATATCTATACTCACTTAGAAAATCAAATACTGGTTTACTCAGATTCCAGCCAAATTGAGCCACGAATCAAGTGGTCTTACTTTACAAGGGATGAGCTGATAATTAACCTTATAAATCTTTACGGTGATGCCTACTATGGATTGCTGCATTACGTCACAATGAATGATGATGACCGTCAAAGAGGAGTTGTCCAGAAGTCGGAACTCGACAAGGGTAATAGAGACACGCTCAAAACTCTCGTCTTAGCGACAAGCTATGGAAGCGTTGATGGAAAATTCGATCCAGTCATTTACGCAAAGACTAAGCAACATATCCAAAACCATCCCAAACACATTGAGTGGGTAGATGAGGTTACTAGACAAGTTAGATCAGGCGCAAGGCATTTCTACACTGCGTTTGGTACACCAATACATCCTCAAGAAAATGATAAATATAAACTGGGAGATAAAGGTTGGGAAAAACACCTTGTAAGGTGCGGTATCAATAATCCTATACAAGGAACAAGCGCAGAGTTTGCGAAAATCTCACTCAAGAAGATAGACACTGAGCTATCCTTGCACGCTAGATCGCCCTTCAGTGCAATTGCTGGGAATATTCACGACGCG